>OGYP01000028.1_pt1 | contig 54047 bp, 59 predicted proteins | sample 1576571 | NCBI WGS metagenome assembly OGYP01 (sample SAMEA3541559, study PRJEB24748) | human gut metagenome | biome: human gut; feature: human-associated habitat; material: faeces | place: China | collected 2012
CACTAGAAAGTGTATGCAATATTTCATGAATAACTGTATGTGGTGTTGCATCTGGTCCTAAATAACTAATACCAGATCTATTAAATCCTTCTAGCCTTCCTCCATTATAATCATTTCTTCCATAAACTTTTAAAAATTCTTCTTTATTTTCATATACATATATATTTTGAAAGGCTTGTTCAATTTCTTCTGGTCTAACATATAACATTATTTCAGAATTATATATTTTATATTTAGCATCTTGAATTATGTTATAACTCATTATTCTTTTCTCCTAATTCTAATATTTCTTTTAATCTCTTATTTTGTTTTGTTAAATATAAAAAGCCGATTAATGCTTCAAATGCTGTTGAATACATATATTCCTGAACATTAGCATTTTTTGGTAAATGATGATTTTCTGCATTTCTTCCTCTTCTAACAATTTCTTGTTCTTTTTCTGTTAAATCATCATATATTTTTTTTAAAGTTTCTGCTTGTGCCTTAGCTTTTACATGTTTTATTGCTTCTATATGCAATGCGTGTGGTTTCAATTTTGTTTCATTTACTAGTTTTGTTCTTATGTATAATTCATAAACACAATCACCTACATATGCCCATGTAAGTGGTGGCATTAAATTTACTTCTGTTTCATCTTTTTTTAATTCGATAAATTCTTCCACTTTTTCCTCCTTATGTTTATTGTCTTTTTGGTTTTTCAATTGTTATTTTTCCTAATTGACCATTTTTAAATTCATCTAATAATATTCTTGCTGTTTTTTCTTCATCTATTTTTCCACCAGACATTACACATCCTCTTTTTTTACCTATTTCTAGCATTATTTCATATATGTTATAATTTTCAGGTTGTTCTTGTGCTAATTTTTCTTCTACGAAACTTTCTTCTAATTTATATCTTTCACATAGATTTTTTCTATAATTTTCTAGTAAAAATTTTGTTAGTTGATATGCTATTTCTATTTTGTCTAATATTTCTTCTTTTATTGTTCCTGTAAAGCATAAATTCAATGCAACTTCTTCGCTTTCAAATTTTGGCCATAATACTCCTGGTGTATCTAGTAATTCTATTTTATCGTTTATACGTATCCATTGTTTTTGTTTTGTTACTCCTGGTTTGTTTCCAACACCAGCTGATGTTCTTTTGGCTATTCTATTTATGAATGATGATTTTCCTACATTAGGTATTCCTAGTATCATGGCTCTTATTTTTCTTCCTGTTCTTCCTTTTTGTGCGTGTTGTTCTAAGTCTACTTGCATTATTTTTTCAACTTCTTTTATGAAATTGTCTATTCCTTTTCCTGAGTTTGAGTCTACTAATACTGCTGGTATGTTTTTGTTTTTGAAGTATTCCACCCATAGTTTGTTTTGTTTTTCATCTGATAGGTCACATTTATTTAATACTATTATTTTCTTTTTATTTTTTGTTATTTCTGCTATGTTTGGATTTTGACTTGATATTGGTATTCTTGAGTCTAATAGTTCTATTACTACATCTATTAATTTCATGTCTTCTATTATTTGTCTTTTTGTTTTTGCCATATGGCCTGGGTACCAGTTGATATTTGTTCTATTTTCTTCCATTTTTTTACCTTTCCTATTACATTGTTCTATAATTATTCTTATCTGCTCTATCATCTAATTTTCTATCAAATTCTTCATTTTGATAAAACCAATCTGTTTTTTTATCTTTTGGATTTAATTTTCTATTTTTATCTAATAATAAATCAATTAAAACAGCTAATGGTAATATAATTCCTAGCATGGATATCATTAATCCCATATTTTCAGCCATTGATAATGAACCATTTGTTGATAATGTATTTAATTTTGCAGTTACATCTCCACCAAAATAAATTCCATATAACGCGAGATACAATAATCCACCTGTTAATTTTCTTTTTACTACTAATACTACACATACTAAAAATGCAAATAATAATGCAATTTCAAATGTTGAATTTATTGGTGTTATCCCTATAAAATCTTTTCCTAATTCTGCTGATAATGCAATTATTATTCTTAGTACCCAATACATAACCATAAACATTACTAATAAATATGTTGATAATTTTTTCATTTTATTTCCCCCTTAAATTTAATCTCTAAGCCAAGTTCTTTTAGATAAGTAAAAAGACGGATTAGTATCCGTCTATTCTTATTAATAAAATTAATCTACAAAATCAAAGTCATCTTTAAATTTTTCTTTGAATATTTCAAATACTTTGTTTAATGTTTCTTCATCTTCTACACTTACATAAGATTCTTCATCAGATTCTTCGTCTGTGTCTTCTACTTTTAGTATTACTACTTCTCCTTCATCTTCTTCTCCTTCTGCTGTAACTGGTAGTAATACAACATATTCTTCATCATCTAATTCTACTAAGTCTAAGAATTCGAATTTTACTTCGTTTCCATCCTCATCATTTAATATTACTATGTTATCCTCTTCATTATAGTTTTCTTCCATCTTTTTTCTCCTTTCGATTCGATGCTTTTTTATTTTATATTTAACAAATTAAATATCGTAATTATAATATCGTATTTTTTATTTTTTTGCAACTGTTTTTATAAATTTTCTTTTATCTTATTTACATATGTTTCTAATATATATACTGCAGATATAGTATCTACAATATCTCTTTTTTTATTCTTATTAATATCAAGAAAATTCATAGTTTTATGAGCAGCAACTGTTGTTAGTCTTTCATCTATTTTTTCTATTTTTATTTTGTTATATTTACATTTCAATTTGTGTATGAATTTTTCTGTAACCTCTGCTCTTACTGTTTTTTCGCCTTTTAAGTTATATGGCATTCCAACTACAATTGTATCTACTTCATATTTTTCTAATATTTCATCTAGTCTTCTTAATACAACTTTGTCAGAATTATTTCTTTGTATTGTTTCTAATCCTTGAACAGTAATGTTTAGTGGGTCTGTTATTGCTATTCCAACACGTGCATCTCCATAGTCTATTCCTAATTTTCTCATTATTAATCCTCTAAATCTAATCCTATATAATTTTTTACCATTTTTTCTAGTAATTCATCTCTTTCGATTGTTCTTATTTTATTTCTAGCATCATTATAACTTGTAATGTATGTTGGGTCTCCTGATAAAATGTAACCTACTATTTGGTTTATAGGATTGTAACCTTTTTCTGATAAGGCTTCATATACCTCTTTTAAAATTTCTTTTGTTCTTGTGTTATCTTCTCTTTCTACTTGAAAGCTCATTGTTTTGTCAAAATCCATATTGTTTACCTCCTCTTTTAAATATTTGTAATATCGCTTTCTGCTTTATCTGCATTATCTAAGTACTCTTCTAGTTTTTTCAAGATTTCTTCTAATCCTGTTCCTTTATAATATGTTGATATTGCAAAATTTAATCTTGGTAATGCTATTTGTTCTTCTTCGTTTTCTTCATTTTTTAATGTTATTTTTGTTCTTTCTATTTTTTCTTTTAGGTCATTAACAAATTCTGCTACACCATTTATTTCTACTCCTGAAAATGCTATTACAAATTTTGGTCCCATGTATCTAACAAATACATATTGGTTTGATATATTTTCTTTTATATAGTCAGAAATTTGTGTTATTGTTTTGTTTCCTAATTCTCTTGAATATTTTTGATTTATTTCTTCTAGATTAGTTATCTTAAACATGCAAATTGTTGATGTTGTATATTGGTCTATTATTTTTCTTCCTTCTCCATATAAATATTCTTCTGAATATAGTCCTGAGAATAAATCTTTTCTTACTATTGATTCTAGTGTTTTTTGATGTACAACTGTTTTTAAGACTGATACTATATTGTCTTTTATAACTTCTAATACTGTTGTGTCTACATTATCAAAATCATGTGGTGTTCCACTTTCTATAATCCAGTATCCAATATAAACATTGTCTATGTATAATGGAAAGAAGATTGCTGATTTAGCTCTTCCAAATTCCATTTGTTGGTATGGCAATCTTTCTTTATCATTATTTACTGTAACATATTTTGGAGTTGCTTGTGCTATACTATCTTTAAACATGTCTACATCTTGAAGTGATTTTAAAGAATCCCAATGTCTTTGGTCAACATTTGATGCTTTTACTTCATATTCTGCACCATTAAAGACAACAATAGTAGAATACTTTATTTCATATTTTTCTATTAATATTTCATTGATTTTTTTAATTTTATCATCAACTGATGATGTTTCTCCTATTGCATCCATAAAGTCTTGTACAACTGATAAATTTGTTATTTTTTGATTAATATTTTTATATGTTTGTATTTTTTTATGGATGTTAAGATTGTATGCAATTAATCCGATTACTACTGCTATTAGTATTATTACTATTGCTATTAACACTTTTTTACCTCCTATTTTTTAGTATCTTTTTTTCATTTGATCTAATGTCGAATTCATACTTGGCGTAAATCCGTTACTTTGAATTTGTGGTGGAACATATGTTGATTTTTTAGCTGAGCCTTTAGTAGAACCATATGTTGCTTTTCCTGAAACTACTGGATACACAATATTTGAAAGTTCTTGGAATATTTGTACTATATTTTTTGGATATCCTTTTATTGATATTTCACAATTTATTACCCCTTCCAAATATTTTGCATAAACATCTTCATCAAATGGAATTGTTATATATCTTACTGTTGCTTTATCAAATAATTCTGTCATAAATGACATCGCTGGATCATTGTAATATGCCATTCCTCCAATTATAGTTTTGTCATTTACCCCTCTTATTTTTACAGCTTTATTTAATATTACTCTTAGTTTGTTTTGGTCTAAAATATTTTTTGATTTTAGCTCTCTTAAAAATGCTGTTAATGGTTGAATTGTTAATACATCAAAGGTTTGTACTAGATATATTTCTTGTGTTTTTTGGAAATATTCCATTGGTGTATCAAAATCACAATCTATTAATACTAAAGAATGTTTTTGCAATAGTGTTTGTAAAATTGCTCCTGCATTTTCTATTCCTTCTGTTTCTGTTGGTAATGATGTATATACTGTTAAGTTTTTACCAGCATTAATTCCTAGTGCATTTCCATTTAAAAGATTATTTACACAATTCATTGCTGTATTTCTTAATTCTTCTTCATTTTTTGTATATATATAATATGAATTTCTATTTTTTGTTGTATCTAATATTGCTGTATCAATTCCCATTGATGATGTTATTTTTGCTAAGTTATTAACTACAAAAGATGTACCATTTTTACTTGTTCCTATAAAACATGCTACTTTTTTGTTTGCTGTTAATAAACTAGATATGTCTATATCTTCATGTTGTTGATATGTTTTTTGGATTTGGTTCATGTTATAATTTTGATAATAATTTTCTTGTTTTGGTGTTTCTGGTTGATTATCTGTTTCTTCTTGTTTTTTATCATCTTCTTCAAAACCCGGTAAAATATTTTCTTCTTCTGGTTCATCATCAAAACCTGGTAAGATATTATCTTCTTTTGGTTCTCCTTCAAAACCTGGTAAAATATTATCTTCTTTTGGTTTTTCTTCAAAACCAGGTAAAATATTTTCTTCTGGCTCATTATAATCTTCAAATCCTGGTAAAATTGTTTCTTCTTCCTCTTCTGGTTGAGAAATTGTTTTTGTTTCTGGTTGTTGTTCTTCTAAGATTTCTTCAACTGGTTCTACTTTTCTAGGTCTTCCTCTTCCTCGTTTTGGAGCTTGTGTTTCTGTTTCTTCTGGAAGTGGATTTTTTCTAGGTCTTCCTCTTCTCTTTTTAGGCTCTTCTATTGCTGTATCAATTTCTGTAACAACTGGTGTTTTTTCTTCCATTGGTAATTCTTCTATTTCTGGTTCAAGTGGTTCAAATGTTGGCTCTGGTTTTGATTTTGCAAATTTCTTTACTCCACTCATATTAACTGCAGATGGTATTACTACTGGTTTTGATAGTATTTTTTCTTTATCTGGATTTGTTAATAATTTAGAACTTGTTCCATTTTTTTCTTTACTTTTAACAATACTTTGTGCTCTTAAATTGTCTGAAACTTTACTATTAAATGATATAATTTGTTGGTATTTTTCTGATTTTTCTTCTAATACTGCTCTTACATTTAATGGTAAGAATTTAGTTATTATTCTTAATTGAACATCATTATATTGTGATGCTATTCTGTTAAAGCTTTCTACATATTTGTCTTCATCTTTTCCTAATCTTTTATAATGAGCTAATATATTTTGAATTTCTACTTCACTAACATCGTTTTCATTTTCAGATTGATATGTTACATCATCAGAATCAATTTTATAATATATTTTAGCTTCTTTTTTAGAACGTGGTTTGTTTAATAATTTGCAAACATTATCTACAGATCTATCATTTCCTAATAAAGCATTGTAGATGCCAATCCCAAATAATTTTACTAACATAGATTCTGATTTTTCTCTTCTATCTGAACAAATTAGTATAATTGGAATATCTTCCCCTTTTAAATTTGAAGCCTCATCACTTATTCCATCTAATTTATCAAATATGAACTTATCTATTTGGTCATATTGTGTATGTGTAAATGCCTCTAATTCCTCACTTATTACAATTCTGTCATAGTTTTTGTCTTTTTGTAATTCTTTTAATATTGCATTAAAGTAATAAACATTTTTGTATGAAATTATTTCTTTATATTCTCTTTGATATCTTTTTACTATTGATTCTGATATCTCCTCATTACTTACAGCAAATAATACTTTCATTTGTTACCCCCTTCCAAACTTTACAAACACAGCGAATGCTAATGGTAAAACTTGGCATATTACTAGTAATGTAACGAATGTTACTACTAGTCCCATTCCTTTCTCTAATGTATCTAATTTTCTAATACCAATTATGTATTGATGTATTGCTCCTATTGCTATTCCTAAAAAGCAAAATGGTATACTATATATTCTAATTAAATTTAATATATATGCAACTAATCCATATGCTTCAGAGCCATATTTTTCTTGATAATCTTGTAATGATTTTGTTTGTGTTTCTTTTATTTGTACAAGTTTACTTTCTGTTCCATTATCTATTGCAGCTTGTGTAGCATATACTTTAGTTGTGAATGTGAATAATGTTATTAATATAGCTACTATTGCAAATATTGCAAATGTTTTCTTCATTTTTTTGCCCCTTTCTAACTTTCATTTTTTAGTATATATTTTCTCTTTTTTATACTTATATATCATACAATAACTTTTTAAAAATAGCAAGAAATTTTGCAAAAATTTTACAATTTGTTATATAAATATTTCATATGTGAGTAAACTGCATTTGCCCAATTAGAATCACCTGCATATTTTTTATTAATGCCACTTAAATTTGAACCATTATAATATGTTCCAACAGCTTTTTCTCCACCATAAATGCTTGTCCCTTTTGGATTTATATAATATTTTACAAATACTCTTGAAATTAAATCTATGCTTTCTGAATAATTTGAAAAATTATATGCTCCATTATATGGGTTTGAATCATATGCTCCATAACCAAATAAGTTATTTTTTTGAAGTGCAATTTTAGATGTTCCCCATGCACTTTCATGAATTCCTACTGCTGCCACAAATACACCATTTATGTTGTATTGTTTTTCTATATAATAAAAATATTCTGAATTATTTGTAAAAATTTTATTTTTGTCTTTTGAGTCATTTAGAATTTTTTTAAATTGTTCTAAGCTTAACCCACTTGGCTTATTTAATGCCATATTAAAACTTAAATTTGAATTTAATTCTTGTTTTGTTTTTGTACTTTCTTTTGTCTCATTTTCTTCTTTTGAATTTATATATGTAGTACATTCATTTTTTACCCATCCTGTCATATTTTGGTATGATACCTCATACCAGTTTTGAGTAATTTTTAATATTTTTAAATTATCATTTCTTTTTAATGTTGTAATTCTTCGACTTTCTTCAGAATTTGTTTCCATTAAACCTAACTCATCTGAAGTTACATACACTGTATCCCCTGTTTTTACTTTGTAGCTACTTGAATACGAAGCCCCTCCTATTTCTATTATTTTATTATAAGAAGCTTTAATTACACTTGCTCCAACTTGTTCCTCTGAAAGTAATTCTCCATCTTTGTATGTACTTTTTATTGTTATATTTTGTGTTCCTTGTCTTCCTTCTTGTACTACATAAGATACTCCTTTAGGGAGTGTTTTATTTGTTCTATATTCTGTTAAATATTCTAATACTTCTTCTTTTTGTGTTATTTGTACTGTTTGTCCATTGCCAGTATTAGTATTTATTACTTCATCAATATCTATTTTGTTAGCATTGCTAATTCTTGTTTCTTCTGGATTTGTATCTGTTTCTTTTGCATATGATTTGTTAGTTGGAAAATATATGTTATAGAACATAAACATATATAACAAGATAAAAAAAGCAAATGCTGAAAATATAATTGTTTTTAATGTTATTTTTACTTTTTTATTTTTTTCTTTTGATTTCATAAAATCACCTAATTATATTTTAATATTTATGATTATTTTTGTCAACAAACTTCATATGTTTTAATATATTTAATTATGGAGGTATTTTTATGAAAGTTTCAATTAAAAATTTTCAGATTTTTAGTGCTATTTTTGTTATGATTCTAGGTACTTTACTACATTTTACATATGAATGGTCTGGTGAAAATTCACTTGTTGCAAGTTTTAGTGCTGTTAATGAAAGCACTTGGGAACATTTAAAGCTTTTGTTTTACCCTATGCTTTTAACTACTATTATTGGTTATTTTTATTTTGGTAAGAATAAGCATAATTTTTTATGTGCTAATGCTATTGGAATTTTAACTGCAATTTCTTTTACTACTGTGTTTTTTTATACTTATACTGGTATAATTGGAACTAATTTTGCTTTTTTAGATATTGGTAGTTTTTTTGTTGCTGTTATTTTAGGAGAGTTTATTACTTATAGATTATTACTTTCTAATTTTGTTTGTAATAAAAGATTTGCTTTTATTGTTTTAGTTGTCTTGCTTTTGTGTTTTGTTTTGTTTACTTATGCTCCACCAGAGATTGGATTGTTTAGAGACCCTATTAATAATGGTTTTGGTATACAGTAATCTTATATTGTTATTAATAACACGATTAAAACCTGAGTGAAAATTTTCACTCAGGTTTTCGTTTTTTTATTTACTAAGCTTTAATTTCTGTCATTAGTCTTTCCGTTTCTTTCATCATTTCTTCTAACTTTATTCTTTTCTTTTTATTAAGTCTTTTTTCAGAACTTAAAATTTCTCCTAGTTGTAACAACTTTTTTCCTAAACCTGCTATTTTTGTTGAATAAATTTCTATTTTCTTCTTATCACCTGAAAAATAAAGTTTATATCTTTTTTGATGAATATTTTTTAAGTGATTAAACCCAATTTCAAATATATTATAACTTTTATTATACCATTTTTTGTTTTCACTTGTTTTTTGCAAAACAATTAATAAATTATAGATTATCACAAAAACATACATTCCATAACATATATACAATGTAATTTTACCAATAAAATTTAATTTACCAAGTAAAAGTTCTATTGTATAGATTGCAACCATTGTGAAAGAACATAAACAGATTATTGCCCGTATCTTTTTATTCATTTGTAATTTTCCTCCTAAAAATTTTTTTATATAATGCTATCTCACTGATGAAAAATGGAGTTATAACATTGTTTTTTTATTATACCATATTTTTATGTAAAATGCTAGTGTTTTTTCACGTTTTATAGTATTATTCAACAATATGCCCCCATAGTCTTAATGTACTTGGGGGCTTTTCTTATTTACAATTATTCATATAGAATTTTTTATCTGCTAATTTGTCCTGAACTCCTCTTAGAGCTTCACCAAATCTTTGGAAGTGCACTACTTCTCTTTCTCTTAAATATCTTAATGGATCTATTACATCTGGATTGTCTCTACATAAGTCTATCAATTTTTCATAAGTTGCTCTTGCTTTTTGCTCGGCTGCTAAATCTTCTTGTAAGTTTGCTATTGGGTCGCCTTTACATGCTATATATGCAGCTGTAAATGGTGCTCCTGCTGCTGATTGTGGGTATACGTCTACTCCATGGTCTGTATAGTAAGCTCCTAATCCTGCTTTTTCTATTTCTTCTATTGATGCTCCTCTTGTTAATTGGTGTACTATTGTTCCTACCATTTCTAGGTGGGCTAATTCTTCTGTACCTATATCATTTAAAATTGCTTTAGCTTTTTGGTCTGGCATCCCAAATCTTTGTGATAAATATCTTAAAGATGCTGCTAATTCTCCATCCGGACCACCATATTGAGATATTATGACTTTAGCAAGTCTTGGGTCTGGACATTTTATATTAATTGGGTATTGTAAAGTTTTATTATAAGTCCACATTAGCACATTCCTCCTTCCCAAGGCCACCCTTGGTTCTTTGTGAGGGAATCATAACTCTAAATTATTAAATTTATATTTTATATTTATTTTATCGTCATCTATTATGATTTTGTCTATTAGCTTTAAAACTAGGCCTTTGTTTTCTTCGTTTATAGTATCAAACTTTAGTAATTGTTTCATTACATTTTCTAATTGACTTTGATTTAATTTTAACTCTTGTCTATTTTTGTTACTTTTAGAAATTGTTGATATTTTCATATCTATTTCTTTTTTCTGTTTTTCATATTTTTTTATTAGAATTTTAAATGTTTCTAACGAAATATTAGAAGATATCTTATCCTCATATAAATTAGTAATCGTTTTATTAATTTTCTCCTTTTCTTTGTATAATTTTGATAATTCTTGTGCTCTATTATTTTTTTCTACCATTAAAGGAATTTGTAAGTCCTTCAAATTTAAATATGTATTTACATTTTTCTTCAATGAGCTTGCAACCATTTGTAAAAGTTCCGCTTCTTTCAAATGGATATTAGAGCAAAATTTATTTCCATATTTCTTATAACTAGAGCAAACACATCTAAAAACTTTTCCATGATTTTTGTTGTATGTAATTCGACTACCACATTTGCAAAAAACCAGCCCTGTTAGTAAATGATTTTTTCTATTAGAATAATTCCACTCATTTGTCTGTTTATTAAGCATTTCTTGAACAGTATTAAATGTGTTTCTATCTATAATTGCCTCATGATTATTTAAAATTACAATTTGTTCTTCTTCAGGAACTTTTTTGATTTTCTTTATTTTATAATTTACTTTGTTATATTGTAATTGGACTAAATCTCCTACATAAATAGGGTTTCTCAATATTTTATTTATAACTGTGCTATTCCATTTGTAAGTTGCATTCGAATTTGGGTTGTAATAGTTTGTAGTTTCTTGTTTATATTTTAGAGGTGTTGAAATTTCTAATTTATTCAATTCTTTAGCTATTTCCGTTTTGGATTTTCCAGACTTATATAAATCAAATATCAGCTTTACATTTTTAGCAACATTTTCATCTACTAATATTTTATTTTTATTTGTTTGGTCTTTTTTATATCCATAAGGTAAAAAAGCTTTTATACATTCTCCTGCAATAGCTTTTGTAAGTATTGTTGATCTAACTTTGTTTGAAGTGTCTTTTGCATACATATCATTTATTACCGCTTTAAATGGTGTCATATCATTATTAGAGTTTCTCTTATCAAATGTATCTACATTATCGTTCACTGCAATATACCTGATATTTTTTGATGGAAATACTTTTTCAATGTATCTTCCTGTTTCTATATAATCTCTACCTAATCTTGATAAATCTTTTGTTATTACAAGATTAATTTTTCCGTTATCTATATCATCTAGCATCCTTTTAAAATCTGGTCTATCAAAGTTAGTTCCTGTATAGCCATCATCTTTGTAAATATCAATTAAAGTCCAACCTTTTGTAGTGACTATAGATTTTAAATATTTAATTTGGTTTTCTATACTTTCAGATTGTCCTTTATAATTCTCATCTTTTTCATCTTCACGAGATAATCTAGCATATATTGCAACTTTCCATATTTTTTCACTGGCTATGTTAAAATAGTTATTATATAACTCTTGCATTATTACCTCCTTGTCTTAGAGTTATTCTTAATAACTACTTATCTACATTGATATTTTATATTTTTTTCTTCATAATTACAATATAAAATTGATGTATTTTCATTTATCCATTCTTGTATTAGCTCTGTTAATGTTTTTCCATCTTTGGTGTATGTTTCTTTTATTTTTTCTTCCATCAAAGTCACCTCTATTAATGTATATTAAGAACAAAATAAAAAATCCACTTTAAAAAGTAGATTTTTTTCTAATATAAAAGCTCTACTAAAAAGTAGAGTAATAGTTCAAAAAGTGTTTACAATTTTTGTTCATGATTGTTCTATAGATTTTGCTACAAATCTATTTGTTTGCATTATAGTTTTATTTTTTGTTAATGTCAATATTTTTTAATAATTTCGATGGTAACACAAATTTAAGAAATAATGTGATTTGTGTTTATAACATTTTAGTTATTATATTTTATAAATTTTTCTTCTAATACTTTAAAATTACAACTAAAATCTTGATAAAATTTTGATGTTTTATTTTTTTATTATTAGTTACTATATTATAAATTTTTTGGGCTTTATCAATAATTTTTTGTTTGTTATCGGGTTTATTTATATAAGAATATTGCTCAGATAACAATCTTTTATAACCATAACTTTTATTTTTTATATCTAATAAAAATACACTTTCTTGTGGTACTGGAATCATATCTGAAAATCTAATAATTCCTAAATCATTTTTTGTTTTTCATTTATTATTTTAAAGAAAGTCAAATTATCTTTATACGTTTTATGCTTTTGCTTTGGAGAAAATAACGGTGCAAAATAGTAATGATTTTCTACTATGAGAACAACTCCAATATAAGGTCTTTTTTCATTTTTATTATAAGCATGTTTATCAAATTGACTTAAATATTCTATGTAATTGTCATCAATAATATAAAAATTTAATTTCCCTATTCTTAATTTTTTATCGTTTTTCATATGCACCTCCATTTACAAAGATAGGGAGTACTCTTTTTAGTACCCCCCTATAATTTTTCTAGAAACTCGTTTATAGTAAACTAAAGGCTCGTTTCTAACCTAATGTTTAGATTACACTTTTTTATGAATTTAATCAAAGGTTTGTGTTAACCTAGTTTATTTGATAAATTAATTTATCAATATTAGTATATTCGTTATACTATTTTTTATTTACTAAATCAAGTGTTTTAGTTGAATTTTATGAATAAAAATGATATAATTCACATAATTTAATTTTTATAATCTCCTATATGCAACTTATGGAGTTTAATATATAGTAATATTAACAATGCACAATGAAAGTCGATTGACAAGGAGGAAAAACATGAGCAAAATTATTGTTATGTTTGAAGACGAGGACAAAGAATTAAATATGTCTTTGTATGATTTTATCAATGAACAATATCGGAAAGCAAATCCAATAATGGTTTGTCATGTAACAGAAGAAGAATACAGCAATATGAAACTGCAAATAAAATCAGGTTGCTTACATGAGAGATTACCTAGAATTATAACGGATGAAGAAAGAGGATATAATAAATTCCGCTATGTTGTAACATATGACAGAGCAGAAAACAATTTGTTAATTTCCGATTACGATAATCCAAAGAAAATAGGTAACTATACAATAGATATGGATGGTATTCATTACAATGAAAACGGATATCAAGTTACCAATCATCCTGATGCACATAGATTTGGTTTTTTTAATCTTAAGATATACACCACAGAAAGTTACAACGATATTATTGCACATTACGAAACAGTATCAGCAATAAGAAAAGACACTATACAAGAAAAAACTATGGAATTAATTGAATTGATTGGGAAAAGTTGTAAAACATGTGATACTGAATGTACTGGTGGAATGACATATGCAAGTCACTTTTGCCGTTGGTGGTCTCATATTATTCATTGATATTATTTTTTAACTAGCTGATGCTCAAGCAAAACCAAAAAAAATATGCCAAAATCTTTTTGTGAAAACAACTTTATTTATGGAAAATTTTTAGATCAAGATGAAATTTCCATTGATGAAGTACTAAAGGATTTTAATCTTTTAGATATTTAATTAAATTCTTTAAGGTTCAATATCAACCGTTAGTAAAGTGAGAGTCAATTATCAGACTCTCACTTTATATCTAAACCTTCAAACTTTATCATATTTTTTTAAATTATTTTTTGTATTAAAATATAAATTATCTCTCATCATTTTTCATGTTTAAGCCACGCTTATTTCAATAGTGTCTTAAACTATAGAAAACTAGCTTGTCCAATCTTGTATATTTCGATATTTTTCTGCATAAAAATATGCAAAAAATTTTTTCGAAAAATCATAAAAATTTCACATTTTTCTCTAGTTTTTCTTATTAGATAAACTAAAAAATTGTAGATAAGTAGTTACTCCCAAAATGAACGAAGGCCATGGTTCTTCAAGCCATCTCCATTTATTACATGGATAATTTATTGTTAATGGTCCATAAACCTTTTGATATTTATCTTTTAAATCTTTTGCTTGTTTGCAGTATTTTCTATGCAAGCATAATGCTTTATCATCTTGAGGATGTGTGTCCAAGTATAGTGCCAATTCAGTTATTGCAAAATCACAACATCTAATTTGTTGTAACATTTCTTCTTTTTCGCAACAATCTATTGTTCTTCCTTCTGCATTCATCATATTAGAATTCATGCTATCATTCATATTATCATTACATCCGCAATTTCTATTTTCTTCTATTGACATTTGTTACAGCCCTCCTTTATTGTATTTGTTGCTGCTATATAATCTATTTCACGCATAGATTGACATGGCATATATGGGCTAACTAATTCTGGAAATATTGTTCCCATTTTTAACCCTACACATGGTTTGAATGTTTTATCCATATATTGAATTGGTACATAACTTTGACCTAACATTGGATTTTCTGGAAAAACATTATATTCTTCATCAAATCCGCATTCACAGCAATCTGTATATTGATTTTGATTGCAAGTTGAATACATATTGTTTCCAACGTTTGAACATTGGTCTTCTATAATATCACTGTTTGCATTGCATGAATCGTTGTTATATTCATTGTTCATACAATAACATTTTTTGTATCTTCCAAACATCTTTCTTTCCTCCTTTAGTTTTATTATATGAGCTTTTTCGACATTTGGTACCATGCAAAAAAGAATTAGCAAATTTCTTTACTAATTCTTTTTTACTTTATTTTTATAATCCTAGATTTTTACAACTCCACCGATTATTTTGCTTTCTGCATTGTTTTCTAACATTTTAGATCCACTAGCTAATACAACTGTATCTCCTTTTTCTAGTATTTCTTTATCTTGTAATTTTTTAAGACCAGCTTCTACTGTTTTATCAATAGTTTCTTGTTTTTCAACAAATACTGGTGTTACGTTCCATGCTAAAGCTAATTGATTGAATGTTCTTCTATTATCTGTTATAGCTAATATTGGGCATCCAGCTCCCATTCCAGCTAATCTTCTAGCAGAATCTCCTGAGTTTGTGTAGCATACGATTGCATCTGCTTTTATATTTTTAGCAATTACACATGCTGAGTATGAAATGTTTGATTCTAAATCATCTAATTTAACATTTTCATTTTCATCAAATCTTTTCCAGTAATTGATTGTTGGTTCTACTCTGTTTGCTATTTTAACCATTGTTTTAACACATTCAACTGGGTAGTCACCTTGAGCACATTCTCCAGATAACATTATTGCACTTGTTCTATCATAGATAGCATTTGCAACATCACTAGCTTCTGCTCTTGTTGGTAATGGTTGGTGTGTCATTGATTCTAACATTTGTGTTGCTGTTATAGCTGGTTTACAAATTTCGTTAGATATTTTGATTATTTTCTTTTGAACTACTGGTGGTTCTGTGAAGTCTGTTTCTGTAGCCATGTCTCCTCTAGCTATCATTTGTCCATCAGCTTCGTTTAATATATCTTCTAAGTTTGATAAACCTTCAACGTTTTCTATTTTTGTTATTATTTGAATGTCTTTTCCACCGTTTTCATCTAATACTTTTCTTACTTGTCTAATATCATCTAAGTTTCTTGCAAATGATATTGCAACGAAATCGTAATCATGTTCACAAGCTGTTTTTAAGTCAGCTATATCTTTTTCAGCTAAACCTGGTAATCTTATTACTGTTCCTGGTAAGTTCATTGTTTTTCTGCTTCCTAAACCGTTTCCATGAACTACTGTACAAACTATATCTTTTCCTACAACTTCGTCAACTTTTAATTCGATTGCTCCGTCATCTATTAATATTTTTGTTCCAGGTTGTACATCTTTGTATAATTCTTTATATGTTACAGAAACTTTTTCTTCGTTTCCTTCGATATCATCATTTACTAATGTGAATTTTTGTCCATCTTTTAATTGGATTTTTGTGTTTTTTCCTGTATATAACATTCCTGTTCTTATTTCTGGACCTTTCATGTCTAGAAGTAATGCAACTGGTATGTCCATTTCTTTTCTTAATCTACAAATTGTTTCTGTTTTTTCTGATTGTTCATCCCAACTTCCATGTGAGTAATTTACTCTTGTTACGTTTAATCCAGCATTAAATAATTCTTCTAATCTGTTTTCACTTGCTGGTCCTATTGTTCCAACTATTTTTGTTTTTCTTAATGATTTCATTTTTATTCCTCCCTTTTTTTAAAACCGGCTTTTATTATATCACAATTAAACCGCATTTTTCAACTATTTTTTTAAAATTTTGTAAATTTTTCCTTATTTTAAAATAATAATAGCATGAACTACACTACAATCCTCATTAAATATTGTAACTATATTCTCGCCATTTATACAACTATATTTGCATTTGATAGTTTCTCCAAATTTTATTTCTTTTTTATATTCGATTCTAACGTTGTCAAATGGTCTTTTTTCATATACTTCTTGTGGTAATGTTTCATATGCTAAGTCTAAATAATATAAATTATGCATATGACCGTTTAAGTCTATGTCTCTTCTGGCTACTTTATATATATATTCTGATTCAAAATTTTCTGGCACTTTTAATTTTGTTAATTCCTCATCAAATACACTTTTTTCCTCAGGTTCATAATCTTTTATTAATTGTTCATCTAATCTAACGATTCTATTTGTATTGATATCAACAAGAACCCATTTTGAAGTTCCTATTACACATAAATTATTTTCTTTATCTATAATTTCAAAATCTCTGTATGTAAATGCTTTTTTCATGCATCTTCCCCATGTACATACATTTAAATTTTGACCATATTTTGGTCTTTTTATAACTTTAAATTTCCAATCTAATAATACCCAGCTTGAACCTGTTTTTTCTATATTATTAGGTCCATGCCCTAAACTGTCTGAATGATATGTTGCAACATTTTCAAACATTTCTAAGATTGCTCTATTTTTTATAAATCCATTTTTTCCAAAATCTTTTAATTGTATTTTTACATCTTCTTTATAAAACATTTTTCATACTCCTTTAAAAAAGTTGCCAAATTTTATTTGACAACTTTTATTTTAATAGCCTGGTTTTTTTAATAGTTTGAACATATTCTTTTTATATTCTTCTACCCCTGGTTGATTAAATGGATTTACTCCTAAAATCATTCCAGACATTGCACATGATTTTTCAAAGAAATATATTAGTTCTCCCATATTTTCTTCGTCTAATTTTTCTATGTTTATTACAATGTTAGGTACATCTCCTGATACGTGAGCTTTTATTGTTCCTTCCATTGCTTTTTTATTTACATAGTCTAGTCCTTTTCCGGCTAAATAATTTAATCCATCTAAATTGTCTTCATCTTTATTTATTATAATGTCTGTTGCAGAATTTTCTATTGAAATTACTGTTTCAAATAAGTTTCTTCTACCTTCTTGTATATATTGTCCCATAGAATGTAAATCTGTTGTGAAGTCTACTCCTGCTGGGAATATTCCTTTTTGTTCTTTCCCTTCACTTTCTCCATATAGTTGTTTCCACCATTCTGTGAAATAATGCATTTTAGGTTCGTAGTTTACTAATATTTCTGTGTTTTTGTATAATTTGTATAAAATATTTCTTACTACTGCATATTTATAACACTCATTATATTTTAAGTTTGAATCATTATATCTTTCTTGTGCTGTTTGCGCACCTTCCATTAATTTGTCTATATCAATTCCAGCTGTTGCTATTGGTAATAATCCTACTGGTGTTAATACTGAATATCTTCCTCCAACATTATCTGGTATGACGAATTTTTCATAACCTTCATTGTCTGCTAATGTTTTTAATGCTCCTTTTTCTTTGTCTGTTGTTACATATATTCTGCTTCTTGCTTCTTCTATTCCATATTTGTTTTCTAGCATTTCTCTAAAAATTCTAAATGCTATTGCAGGTTCTGTTGTTGTTCCTGATTTTGATATTACATTAACTGAAAAATCTTTGTCTCCTATATATTCTATTAATTCATTTATATAGTTTGGACTTAAATTGTTTCCTACATATAATATTTGTGGGTATTTTCTTTGTTTGTCTGTTAACATGTTTTGGAATGAACTTGTTAATGCTTCAATTACTGCTCTTGCTCCTAAGTATGATCCACCTATTCCTATTACTACTAATATGTCTGATTCTTTTTTTATTTTTTTTGCAGCTTTTTTTATTCTGCTAAATTCTTTTTTATCATAATTTGTTGGTAATTCAATCCATCCAACAAAGTCTTTTTCATCATTTGCTCTTCTATGTAAGTCTTTGTGTATGTTTTCTACTTGTTCTTTGTATTCTGATATTGTTTTTTCTGTTATTCCACTATTTTTCAAGTCTAATTTTATTCCTGCCATTTTTATCAACTCTCTTTCGTTTTTTGTTAATTATATACAACATGTTATGTTTTTTCAAGTATTTTCCCTTGTATTTTTTATTTTTTTGAAGTATACTCTACAATATAAATAATAAAATTTTTAAGGAGGTTTTTTATATGTCAACACCACACAATTCTGCTCAAAAAGGAGAAATCGCAAAAACTGTTATAATGCCCGGAGATCCTCTAAGAGCAAAATATATAGTAGAGAATTTTTTTGATGATTACAAATTAGTTAATGATGTAAGAGGTATATATACATATACTGGAAATTATAAAGGAAAAGAAATTTCTGTAATGGCTTCTGGAATGGGAATGCCTAGTATGGGAATTTATAGCTATGAGTTATTTAAATTTTACGATGTTGAAAATATTATTAGAATTGGTTCTTGTGGAGCTTATTTACCAGATTTAAAACTATTTGATATTATTCTTAGTGATAATGTCTTTTCTGAAAGTAATTATGCTTTTACATTAAACAATGATGATTGCCACATTATAAATTCTAACAATGAATTAAATTCTGTTATTGAAAATACTGCAAAAAATAACAATATAAAACTATTTAAAGGAAATACAGTATGCACAGATTGTTTTGATGTTTACATGACAGATGTTAACAAATTTTTATCAAGAGTTCCTGATAACTTCAATCCAATTTCAGCCGAAATGGAAGCATTTGCATTATTCTACAACGCCAAACTTTTAAACAAAAAAGCCTCTTGCCTAATGAGTGTAGTAGACTCAAAATACATCACAGAAATTGCAACAACAGAAGAAAGACAAACAGGACTAAAAAACATGATAAAACTAGCTTTAGACAGTGCTATCACATTATAAAATATGCTTTACTCATTAATACAGAGAAGCCCCAAAAAGAAGTATTATATTGATATTGCAGTGATCCGTGGGCGACCATTTAAGAAAATGTTCGAACGACAGTGAGTTACATTTTCTTAAATGGGGCAACGAAAATATCAATATAATACTTCTTTTTGGGGCGGTTCAATAAAAATAGAACCAATTATTTTTTAATCTCTAAAATCTTATACTTCATTATTCCAGCAGGAGCATTAACATCAACAGTATGGCCTTTCTTTGCTCCTAATAAAGCAGCACCTAAAGGTGATTCATTTGAAATTTTATTTTCAGCTAAATCAACTTCTGTAGAACCAACTATTGTATATTCTACTTCTTCATCAAATTCCATATCTAAAACTTTAACAGTATTTCCGATTTGAACTACATCAGTATCTATTTCGCTTTCATCAATTATTTTAGCATGTCTTATTTTGTTTTCTAATTCTGCTATTTTTACTTCGTTTTCAGCTTGTGCTGTTTTTGCTTCATCATATTCTGAGTTTTCTGATAAGTCTCCAAATCCTAATGCTACTTTTATTCTATCTGCTATTTCTGCTCTTTTTTCTGTTTTTAAATAGTTTAATTCTTTATCTAAATTATCATATCCCTCTTGTGTTAGAATTACGTCTTTTTCTTCCATGTTATTTACCTCCATTTTTAAGTATCGTTATATATATTACGGCAGTTTTTTTATTTTGTCAAGCCGTTTTTTTACATTTTAATCTTTTAATAAGTCTTTTCCTTCTTTTAAATATTCATAACCAGAAAAAATTGTTGCTATTGTTTGTATTATCATCATTATTGTTACTATTGCATTTAATATTAATGCAAATCCTGTTAAATTACCTTTAAAGCATGCCCCAAATGCATTTACATCTAAGAATGCTAGTATTATTGCTATCATTTGTGTTACTGTTTTTAATTTTCCCCAAACTGATGCTGCAACTACTTTTCCACCTTTTTCTACTGCAATTAGTCTGTAACCTGATACTATAAATTCTCTTGCTAAAACTATTACTGGTATCCAAGCTGGTAATTTTCCAAATTCTACAAGCATTATCATTGCTGCTAATACTAGTATTTTATCTGCTATTGGGTCTAGAAATTTTCCAAATGTTGTAACTTGATTTCTACTTCTTGCAATATAACCATCTAATTTATCTGTTATTGATGCTATAATAAATATCATATCTATTATTATATATGTTAATGGTATTCCTAATATTTCACTATTAATTCCCAAAAATGGTATTATAACCATTATTGGGACTAGTATCATTCTAAAAATTGTTAATTTATTTGCTAAGTTCATTTTTGTTTTTCTCCTTTATTTTAACATTTCTATTGCTTTTTGTAATTGTGTATCTTCAGATTCTGTTACATTTAATAGATTTGTTACTGAGTCTGGTAATTTTACTTCTTCATCAGGAGCTATTCCTATTTTGTGTATTTTGCTTCTATTTGGTGTTTGATATTCTTCTATTGTAACTTTTAGTCCACTTCCATCACTAAGTTTTAATATTTGTTGTATTACACCTTTTCCATAAGTTGTTGTTCCTACTGTTTTGGCTTTTCCTAAGTCTTTTAATGCTCCTGCCAGTATTTCTGAAGCACTTGCTGTATTTTCGTTTGTTAATATTATTATTGGCATATTTATAATTGGGTCTGTTTTTGCTTTTTTTACTGTTTCTTTATTGTTTTTATCTACTTCATATAGTAATACAGAGTCTTTGTCTGCTACATAATCTGCTATTTGTAATGCTTGGTCTACTATTCCACCACCATTGTTTCTTAAGTCTATAATTAATGATTTTATTCCTTGTTTGTTTAGTTCTTCAAATTTTGCTTTGAAGTCATCTGCTGTTGTTTCATCAAATGATGTGAAATTAATGTAACCTATATTATTTGAAAGTACTTTTCCTTCAACTTGATTTACTTTTACTTTTTCTCTTTTTAATTCATATTTTTTTGTTTCTGTTCCTCTTAATACTTCTATTGTTACTGTTGTTCCTTCTTCACCTTTTATTTTATTAGATGCTATTGTCATTTCATCCGCACTATAATCTACTCCATCTACTGTTAATATTAGGTCTCCGGCTTGTATTCCGGCTTTTTCTGCAGGACTTCCTTTTATTGGTGCTAAAACTTGAATTTTTCCTTTTTCTGTGTTTTTAACCATATAAATTCCTATTCCTACAAAATTTCCCATTGTGTCACTTAGGTAATCTTCCATTTCATCTGCTGAAATATATTCTGTATATGGGTCTCCTAATCCTTCTATATAGCCTTTTATTGCTCCTTCTTTTAGTTTTTCTTCATCTACCTCTCCTAAATAATATTTGTCAATTATTTCTTTATATTTTTGTAATGTTCCCGCAATATCTTTACTGCTTGATGAACTTTTTGACGTTATTGATATTGGGTTGTTTAAGAAGTATGTATATAATGATATTGATGTAACCATAAATGTTAAGAATACTGCTATTGCTACAATCATTATAATTTTGTAAATTCTATTTTTTCTTTCTTTGTCCATTTTTGTTTATATTAGCCAATTGCTAATATAGCCTCCCTTCTTTTGATATGCCATAAATTTATTTTGAGCGGATTATCATCCGCTCTGTTTTACTTTTCTTTTTTAATTTATTCTTTTGAATTTTTATTATGATAATTTTTGTGCTCTTATTATGGTAAATAATTTGCAGGATTTACTCTATTGCTATAGTAACCAGGGTATGTTCTTACTTCAAAATGTAAATGTGGTCCTGTTGAATTTCCTGTGCTTCCAACTCTCATTATTTGTTGTCCTTGTTTTACTGTTTGTCCTTGTGAGACACTTATTGAACCAGCTTGTCCATGTGCATATAATGTAAATAAGTTGCTAGATGGATGATATATTATTATATAATTTCCATAACTTGTTGTTAAAGCTGCTGTTTTCATTACCACTCCATCAGCTACAGCATATATTGGCATTCCACTTACTCCACCTGCTCCAAAATCTACTGCTCCATGGTAACTTCCTGATGAGTAATACATTCCTGTTGTTATATAACTATTAACTGGTCTTATGAAACCTGCTGAACTTGTTCCACTGTTTGAACCTGAATTTGAATTAGATTTATTATTGTTTTTCTTTGCTTCTTCTGCAGCTTTTCTTGCAGCTTCTATTTGTGCTTGCATTGATCTTATTTCTTTATCTATTGCTTCATTATCTTTTTGTAATTCTGCAATTTGTTGTTGTAATTGTTGTTCTTCTGCAGATAATGCTGAAACTTTTGCATCTTTTTGAGCTTTTGCATCTTTTAATTGAACTGCAACACTTTCTTTGCTTGCTTTTGCTGTTGTTAATTCGTTCTTACTGTTTTCTATTTCTTTTTTAGCATTTTCTATTTCTTCTTTTTGTTTTTGTATTTCTTGTAACATTTCTGTATCATATTGTGTTACTTCTGATACTAAATAGTAATTTGATATAAAATCAGTTAGTCCTTCTGAACTTAATAATACATCTAAATATGATGTTTCTCCAGATTCATATACTGCAACTATTCTTTTTTCTAATGTATCTTGTTGTTCTTGATAATCTTTTTGTGCTTGAGCAAGTTTTGTTTCTTGTTCTTTTATCTTAGTATTTGCATCACTTATTTGTGCATCTAATGAGGTTATCTGTCCTTGATAATCTGTTATTTGACTATTTAATTGTTCAACTTCTTTTAAGGTTTCATCTTTTATTTCTTTGACTTCTTCCTTTTTTTGTTCTGTTTCTTTTATTTTGTTATTATTTTCTTGTTGTTGGCTTTTTTGATTGTTAATATCTGTTTGTGATAATGCTAAAGACATATTAAAACTTGCTAAAAGTACTGCTATTAATGTTGCTCCTAATACTTTTTTACATATTTTTTTCATATGTTCCTCCTAAATTTAATTTATTGTGTTTTGGTTTGTCATATTTTGATTACTTGTGTTTTCTTCTCCTGGAACTAGTCCATTTGTTATATATGGAAGTGGATTTGTTGTTACACCATTTATTCTTACTTCAAAGTGTGCATGTGGTCCTGTTGAATAACCTGTTGAACCAACTTTTAATATTGCATCTCCTCTTTTTACACTTTGACCTACTGTAACTAAAATTTCTGAGCCATGTGCATATAATGTTGAGATTCCTCCGCCATGGTCTATTATTACCATATTTCCATATGCTGAATTCATTTCTGCCTTTACTACTATACCATCATTTGCTGCTATAAAATTTGCTCCCATTGGTGCTGAAATATCAACACCTGTATGTAATTTATAAACTCCTGTTATTGGGTGTACCCTCATAGCGTATTCTGATGTTATTTTTGTATAACCCGGAACCGGCCAAGCTAGTGTTCCACCTATGTAGTTACTGTCTATCCCATTTGCTAATAAGGCTATTATTTGTCTGTTTATTTCTTCATATTGTTTGTTATATTCATCTATTTGTTGTTGTGTTTCTTGTTCTTGGTCTGAAAGTCTTTCTAAAAAGCTTTCTCTTAATTTTTTTGTATTTTGCAAAGTTCTTGTTGTTTTTGTTTGACTTTCTACAATTACTGCTAATTCGTTTTTTTGATTTTCTAATTTTTGTTTTTCTGTATCTATTGTTTTTCTTTTTTCTTCTATATCTTGAAGTAATTCACTATCATATTGTGCTATCTCTGATATTACATAATAGCTTGATAGAAAATCTGATATACTGTTTGATTTTAGCAATAAGTCCAAATATTGGGTTTCTCCTGCCTCGTACATTGCTACCATTCTTTCTTCAAACAATTCTTTTTGATTTTCGTATTTTTCTGTTACTGTATTTAATTTTGTTTCTACTTCATTTATAGAATTTTTTAGTTCTGTAATCTTACTTTCTTGTTCTTCTAATTCACTTTCTGATTTTGAAATTCTTTCATCTAATTTTTGAATTTGTTGCAAATTATCAGATATGTCTGTTTCTATTTCTGATAAATTTGCATTTGCCTCATCTAATTGCTTTTGTAATAATTCTTTTTGTGTTTGTAAATCTGTAGATGATGTGGTTGTATTTGAATTTTCATCCTCATCTGTTCCTTTTACTATATATGTAAATGTTGTTGTAAAGCAAATAAGTAAGATTAAAACAATACATAAATTTTTACGCATGTTTACTCCTTATACTTTTAAATATTTTCTCATTGAGATTACACTTCCTAAAGCTCCTATACCTATACCTAATAACATATATACAACTATTATTGATGAAAGCATATCTTTAAAGCTTACTAAGTTCATGTTCATCATTTGCATAAATTTTATATTTACTGCTTCTTGAGCTAAAATACTATATGCTCCACCTACTAGTATTATAGAAATTAAACTTGCAATTACTCCTATTATCATACCTTCTACAATAAATGGCCATCTTATGAAGTTATTTGTTGCTCCAACATATTTCATTATTGATATTTCTTTTCTTCTTGCATGAACTGTTAATTTTATTGTATTTGAAATTATGAATATTGATATAAAAATTAATAATAGTAATATTACTCCTGTTACAATTCTAATTCCATTTGCTAGATTTATTAATGTTGTTACTGTTTCATCACTACTTGTTATTTTCTTAATATTTCCTAAATCCCATATTTCATTTTGTACTTCTTTGCTTTTATTTAAGTCTGTTAATGTTACTACATAAGATTCTGAAAATATTTTTACATTAAATCCATCTAGTACATTATCTTTGTCTTTTAGTCTTTCTTTCATAATATTTAGTGCATCTTCTTTTGTTTTACGTTCTGCTGTATTTACTCCATTTAATGCTCTTATTTTTTCGCCAGTTTCTACTATTTCTTCTTCTGTTGCATCTGTATTTAAGAATACTTGAAATCCTTGTTCTGATTTTACTTGGTCTACAAAATGATTTATATTTTCTCCTAAAATTAGGAATATTCCAAATATTATCATTGTTGCACACATTATCATTAATGATGCTCCAGTTGATTTTTTGTTTTTGAATACGTTTCCGAATCCTTCCCCTATTAAATATCCAAATATATTATATTTCACAATCATAACCACCTTTTTTATCATCTCTTACTATAGTGCCTTTTTCTATGTGTATTACTCTTTTTTTCATTTTGTCAACTATGTCTTTTGCATGTGTTGCAACAACTACTGTTGTTCCTCTCATGTTTATTTCGTTTAATAAATTCATTATGTCCCATGCTGTGTCTGGGTCTAAGTTTCCTGTTGGTTCATCTGCTATTAGCATTGATGGGTTGTTTACTAATGCTCTTGCTAATGCAACTCTTTGTTGTTCTCCTCCTGATAGTTCATTTGGATACATTTTTGCTTTTCCGCTTAGTCCTACTAATGATAATACCATTGGTACTTGTCTTCTTATGTGTCTTGGTGTTGCTCTTACTATGTACATTGCATATGCAACGTTGTCATATACTGTTTTATCTGGTAATAGTCTAAAGTCTTGGAAAACTACTCCCATACTTCTTCTTAAATATGGTACTCTGCTTTGTTTTAAAAATGTTGTGTCTTTACCATTTATTATTATGTTTCCAGATGTTGGTTCTTCTTCTTTTAGTATTAGTTTTATAAGTGTTGATTTTCCGCTTCCTGATGTTCCTACTAAGAATGCAAATTCTCCTTTGTCTATTACGAAGTTTGCATTTTTTACGGCTTTTGTTCCTGTGTCATATGTTTTTGATACGTTTCTAAATTCTATCATTTTTTATTTTCTTCCTTTCGTGATTTTGCTCACTTTTTATTTTATTTTTTTCTAAATTATTCCATTTTATTTGATTATTTTTTCTCTTCTAAATCATATCAATAATATGGTAATTTTGCAATAGTTTTCACAAAAAATTCACTAGAATTTTTTGACATTTTAGGTATAAAAAATAAACATACTTTTTTGTATGTTTATTTTATCTTTGTTAATAATTTGTATATGTGCTTGTGTATGTTCCATTTAGTAGTTTGCCTATTGAAATTGAGCCTGTGCCTCCAGCACCACCAATTACACTGCCTATTGAACTATTTCCGCCATTTGCAGTTATTGTTCCTTGTTTAATACTCGATTTATAAAAAATATTTATTGAACCTCCTCCTGAAGAACCTCCTGGTGCAACATGATTTCCATAGAATATATTTCCATCATTTGTTTTTATAACCAAATTGCCTAACCCTACTCCATCTGAATCTATATAACCATTATTAATAATTTTATCTGAATAAATTGTTAATAATCCACCTGTTCCATTTTTTATTGATGATGTATATACAATTTCATATGGGTATCCATCTCCTCTATAATTTCCAGTAGGATTTCCTGCACCACCACCTGCTAAAGCTCCACTTGTTCCACTTCTTTGATGACGATCACCATATCCTCCAGCACCTCCAACATCAGATCCTGCACCTGTATTACTTATATGATTAGATCCTCCTCCTGATCCAGTACCTCCTGAATAACTTGTTCCAGAACCGTGCTTTACCAATTGAATTATAAAATGATTCCACTGATATAGATGACCCGCTACCTCCACCTCCAGTTGCTCTTTTTTGACCGTTTTCACCATTATTTCCATTGTTCCACCCAATTTTATAGAATCCATTTCCTCCTTTTCCACCAATTGCTGGTATATATTCAAAAATATTATCAGGATTTTTCCATAAATATACATTTTGGCCTTCTGCCTTTGCTCCCCTTGCTGTCATACTTATTGTTCCATTATTAGTCAAAGTTCCTGTACAATAAATTGTCATTCCTTTTGGCCCACCATATCCATCTTTACTTGCATATGCTGTTAATTTTGCACCTTCATCTACTGTCAAATTGCCATTTACTTTCAATACTATCATATTTTTTGCATACTCAGATGCTGTTGCTACATCATCTTCTGTTCCTAATGTTGTATCTGCTTTTATATTTAAATCTTCATTAAAAGAATATACTTTTAAATTGTATGTTTCATCTTCTACTGTTACTTGATGTACTCCTGTACCAATTTCACCATTTTCTAAAGCTTTTAATAAGCTTTCTGAATTATATGAATTGTTTTGTGAGCTAGTTTCTACTTCGTATTTTTTTGTCATATTTACTGTATTTTTTGTTGTTTGATTTTCTATTTTCGCATTTATTGTTATCGTATTGTCTTCATTTAATAAATTATTTGTAGTTAAATCATAATCTGCTAAACCAATCTTTCCTTTTCCTTCTACCCAGCTTCCATTGTTTCCTATTTGATAATATGTTTTATATCCATCTAAACTAATTTCATTTTCTATATCTATTACTTTATACCCATTTTCATTATTTATTTTAGATATGCTTACTCCATTATTATTTATAAAATCGTCATTTGAGCATACTGTTTTTTCTTGTACTTCTTCATTATTTTTGCTTTTTATTTTAAAAGTATAGTTCTCATCTTTTGCCATATTATAATCTACTGAAAACTGTGTTTTATTATTAGTTTCAATTTTTGTTCCATCTGGATATTCTACATATTCAATTCCATTATTATCATTTATGGTTACTAATGTTTTTATTTTGTTTTCATCACTGTTATCATATACTTGATATGTTATTAATGGTATTTCTGTTGTTTCTTCATCTGCATTTTGTAATCTTCCATTAGTTATTTTTTCTATTATTTTAAAGTTATTATTTAACAATATTAGTATTATAATAAAGAAAAATATGAGACTAATTATTATTATTTTACTTTTTATCTTTTTGGTTAATCTTATCATTTTTTATTTCCTTCTTATTTAAAATCTATTTAGCTTTTTTCTTTAAATCCTTTTTATATAAAAATAATATCAATAATATATTATTTTTTCAATAGATTTTCAAAAAATTATATTGGTATTTTTTTCATTTGTATTTAAAAAAATTAACCTCAATTATTAAGTTTTTTGTCCAATAATTGAGGCTCTTTTTTTAATATATATATTTTTTAATTTATTGCATTATCTTTTTGAATTGCTTCTTCTAAATTTGTACTTAAAAATTTTATAGATGCATATCCATTTGAGGATGTTCTTGTAGGAATTTCACTACTATTTCCGTCTAATATTTTTATATTAGTAAATTTTTTTCCTGAATAATGTACATTTTGTCCTGTATGAATTATGTTGTTTTCTATTGACTCTTCTGCAATTGCATTGCAACCTTCATAACCAGATACAAATGATGAACCTCCAGCTCCAGCTTCACGAACGTCTGCATAATCATTTGTTGTACCACCATAATAGCCACCACCAGACCCAGCTACTCCATCAGAATCTCCTACTCCATATCCATCTTGTCCTATTCCAAATTTATATCCTGATGTTTGTGTTCCTGGTTTTGAAGGTTCTCTATTTGTTAATCCTTTTAAACCTCCTCCGGCACCTCCATTTGTTTGCCAAGACGCTCCGCCGTCCACCAGCAGCTACCATTATCCTAGATTTTAGACTTGTAAAATCATTCCAGTTTCCTGAAACTAATCGTATATCAGTCGCTCCGCCACCAGCTCCTGCTGCATCATCATCTGAATGATCCCAAGTTCCGAGTCCTCCTCCATTGAAACCCTTTGGTGAATCTTTTCCGACAACTGCATCACTTCCTTGTCCACCAACATATACATATAATTTTTCATCTTTTTGTAGTTGTATAATTCCTGATGTATAACCTCCATTTCCTCCATATGCCCCTACATTTCCATCTTGGCGTGAATTTCCGTCCTCTAGCGCCCCAGCATTCAATTTTATAATATCCTGCATTTTTAGCTTTATATTCAGAATACGAACCTGTGTAATAAATTTTTTCTGTTGGTCCTACGTCTTGGTAATTTATATAGGTATACTTATATGTTCCATCTAGGATTTGCCCTACTGAAATTGAGCCTGTGCCTCCAGCGCCACCTTTGTTTTCTTGTCCTACTGATTTTCCACCATCAGCTTGTATAGCATTAGAATTTTTATAGCTGTAAGTGTAAAAAATATTTATTGAACCTCCTCCTGAAGAACCTCCTCCTACAATTCCATTTCCACCTGATGAACCATTAGCTTCTATATTTCCAGTATTTATTACATTTTTAGAAAAAATGATTAATAATCCTCCTGTTCCATTTTTACCGTCCAAGTTATGATTTATACCCCAGTCATCTCCCCAGCCATATTGCCAACCAGGTAGGTCACCTCCACTATGTCCAAAGCCACCTGGATTTCCAGCACCGCCTCCTCCTGATTCATATCCACTACTGTTTCCAGCAGAGCCTCTTCCTCCAGAAGCACCATTTGCTTGACCACCACTTGCATAACCACCAACATCTCCATTATTACCTCCACCGGCTGTTCCACCTGAATATGAAGTTCCTGTAGCACCACCTCCGAAATAATTAAAACCACCTGAAGAACCACCGCCTGTTTGTCTATTTGTTCCATTCTCTCCATCGTTTGCTGAAATTGATGATTTCACTGAATCTCCTCCAGTTGCTCCAACTTCTGGAACATATTCATAAGTATCATCTAAATTTTTCCATAAATAAACATCTTGTCCCATTGCCTTTGCACCTCTTGCTGACATACTTATTGTTCCATTATTAGTCAATGTTCCTGTGCAGTAAATTGTCATTCCTTTCGGTCCACCATATCCATTCTTACTTGCATATGCTGTTAATGTTGCTCCTTCTTCTACTGTTAAATCTCCATTTACTTTTAATACCACCATATTTCTTGCTTCTTCTGATGCTGTTGCTACATCCTCTTCTGTTCCTAATGTGGTATTTCCTTTTATTGTTAAATTCCCCTCAAATGAATATACTTTTAAATTGTATGTTTCATTTTCAACTGTAACATTATATGTTCCTGTATCTATATCTTCTTTTCCTAATGCCTCTAATAAGCTTTCTGAATTATATGAATTTGTTTTTGGTTCTGTTTCTACTTCATATTTTTTTGTCATACTTACTACATCTTTAGTTGTTTGATTTTCTATTTTTGCATTTATTGTTATTGTGTTATCTTCATTTATTAGATTATTTGTTGTCAAGTCATAGTCTGTTAATCCTATTTTTGCTGTTCCTTCTATCCAGTTTCCATTTTTTCCTATTTGATAATATGTTTTGAATCCTGTTAAGTTTGTTTTATTTTCTATGTCTATTACTTTATAACCATTTTCGCTACTTATATTTGCTATATATATTCCATTATTATTTACAAATTCTTCATTAGCACATATGGTTTGTTCTTGTATATTTTCATTTGTGTTTGTTTTTACTTTGAATGTATAATTTTGATTTTTTTCCATAATATAGTCTAGTGTAACTTTTTTCTTACTATTTCCATAGATTTTTGTTCCATCTGGATATTCCACGTACTCAATCCCACTATTATCATTTATAGTTACTAATGTTTTTATTTTGTTTTCATCACTATTATCATATACTTGATATGTTATTAATGGTATTTCTGTTGTTTCTTCATCTTCATTTTGTAATCTTCCATTAGTTATTTTTTCTATTATTTTAAAATTATTATTTAAAATTGCTACTAGTGAAATCACAAAAAATATTATTATTACATATATAATTATATTTTTACCTTTCAAAAATTTTTTCATAATTCTAATTTTCCTCCTAAATAACTAATGAACTTTATTTTTTAAAATAATTCTTCTATATCATCTGATGTAATTTTAAAATATTTCATTAATTCTTCTGCTTTTCCTGATTTTCCAAATGTATCTTTTATTCCTAATCTAATAAGCTTAGCTGGATATTCATCTGTTAACACCTCAGATATTGCTGAACCTAGTCCACCTATTACGTTGTGGTCTTCTATTGAGATTATTTTTTTTGTTTCTTTTGCACATTTTATTATTGTTTCTTTGTCAATTGGTTTTATTGTATGAACATCTACAACTCTAATGTTTATTCCTTTTTGTTTTAAATCTTCTTTAGCTTTTATTGCTTCTGCAACTGTTACTCCTGTTGCAAATACTGTTCCATCTGTGCCTTCTCCTATTTGAACAGCTTTCCCTATTTCAAATTTTTGGTTTTCACTGTATATTATTGGTGTTGAAAGTCTTGCTAATCTTAAATATACTGGTCCATTTATTTTGCTTATTTCTTTTACTGCCCATTTTGTTTGTATATCATCTGAGGTTGATATAACTGTCATATTAGGAAGTGTTCTCATTAATGATATATCTTCTATCATTTGGTGTGTTGCTCCATCTTCTCCAACTGTTATTCCAGCATGTGTTGCACATATTTTTACATTTAATTTTGGATAACATACACTATTTCTAATTTGGTCATATGCTCTTCCTGCTGCAAATACTGCAAATGTGCTAACATATGGTATTTTTCCACATGTTGACATTCCTGCAGCTGTTGATACTAAATTTTGTTCTGCTATTCCCATGTCAAAAAATCTTTCTGGAAATTCTTTTGCAAATATATTTGTTTTTGTTGCTGTTGATAAGTCTGCATCTAGTACTACAATATTAGGATTTTCTTTTCCTAATTCTGCTAATGCTTCTCCATAACTTTGTCTTGTTGCTTTTTTATTGTTTATATCCATATTAAATAATTTCCTTTCTCACTTTTTCATTAAAACATACTTAATATCAAGTTTTACATTTTATTGATTATAATTTTATCTATATAACACTCCCTATAATCCCTGCATCATTTCCAAGTGCTGCTGGTATTATTATTAATTCTTCCCTTTTATTAAATAAATATTGTTTTTTAGTTATATTTTGTGTCAATCTATCTAATAATACATCTGAAAAATAAACGAAACTTCCACCAATACCTATTGCTTCTGGTTCGAATATATTTATTAAATTTGATATTCCTATACTTAAATATTCTATATATTCATTTATTACTTTATTTATTTTTTCATCTTTAGGATTTTTTCTAATAATATCTAGTAATTCTTGACCTCTTGTTTTTTCATCTACCCCTAGGATTTGTCTTAAGTTTGTTTTTAAAGCTTTCATTGAAGCATATTTTTCAAAACATCCTTGTTTTCCACAATTGCATTTTATTCCATCTCTTTGAATTACCATATGTCCAAATTCACATCCAGGCAAATCTCCTGTATCTAGTAATTTGTCATTGATTATAACAGCTCCACCTATTCCTGTTCCTAAAGTTAAAAATAAACTTCTTTTATAATCTTTTAAAGCTCCTATTGTATTTTCTGCAAGTGCTGCACATTTTGCATCATTTCTTATTTTTATTGGTAATTGAATTTCTTTCTTTAAATTTTCTACTAAGTTATATTCTTTTACTCCTAAATTTACTGATTTTAGTATTTGTTCTTTTTTTATTGTTCCTGGTACTGCTATTCCTATTTCCGTTATTTTGTATTTTGATGAAAATTCTTTTACATTTTTTATTATATAACTTTCGATTATGCTTTTTATATCTTTTTTGTCTTTGTTTAAAAGTCTTTTTTCTACTTTTTCTATAATGAAGTTTTTATTATCTATTACTCCTACTCCAATATGGCTTCCACCTAAGTCTATTCCTATTTTCATAATTGCTCTCTTTCTTTTTATTATATCAATAAAATCATAGGGGAAAAACTAATAGGGAAAAAATGGACGTCCCTTTTTCCCCTTCTCTTTTTTCTTTTTATATTTCTATACACCTGCTGCTGAGAATAAGAATCCTCCCATATATGTTTGAATACATGGTGCAAGTACTACTAGTACGAAGAATATTAAAACTACTCCCACTATTAAATAACTTACTTCTGGTAGTGCTTTCATTACTTTTTCTAATATATTGTCTATGTCTATTTCCATATATTCTACTAATTTTTCCATCATTTCTGCTAAATCTGTTTGCATACCTATTTTTAGCATTTCTGTCATCATTGCTTTTGTTAATCCTGATTTTTCAAATGGTTCTATCCATGAATCACCTATTAATATGTTGTTCATTGATGTTTCTACTATTGATAACATTACATAGTTTTGTACTACGTTTTTACTTACTTCTATTGCATCTTGTATTCTCATTCCATTTTTTAGGTTTAATAACATAGCTTTCATTAATCTTGAGAAATCTAGAGCAAATATTAGTTGACCAAATATTGGCATTTTATATTTAAAGTAGTCAAAATTGTATTTTCCTTTTGGTGTGTTAATATAAAATATTATTCCTGCAACTATTGCTATTATTATTGCTGTTGGTATATACCAGTAGTGCATCAATCCATTTATTACTCCTTGGAACCATATTGTAGCTGCTGGTAATTTGTCTGTTGAACCTAATTCATCATATACATTTTGAATTGCTGGTATTGCTACTAATGTTCCTACGACTAACATTACTAATATTAATGAAAATTGTACTATGTTTGGCACTAGTATTGATCTTATTTTTTTGTTTAGTGCGTCTGATGTCTCTAAGTAGTTTACAGCTTGTTCCAATGCGTTTGTTAATGAACCTGATAGTTCTCCTACTTTTATCATGTTTATATACAAATATGGAAATGTGTCTGAGTAATATTCCATTGTTGTATACATATTTTCTCCGGCTTCTACGCCTGCTAAGATATCTTCTAGAATTCCTTTAAATGTTACATTTTCTGTACTTTCTATTATCGTTTTTAGAGCATGTATGTTATTAAAATTTGCTTTTTTTAGTAAATAAAAGTTTTGTGTGAATATTACTAAATCTCTATTAGTTATTTTTTCTGTTTTTGATAAATACATACTTATTTTTTCTTTTGTTGTAGTTGTTTTTTTTGTGCTAATTTGTGTTGTATTAACGTTTTGCATTATTTCTTCAATATCTTTTATGTTTTTCTTTTTTGTTTTTTTCTTTCTTGAAGAATATGAAACTTGTTCTATTGTTATTGGCATTAGCTCATTGTCTTTTAATGCCCTTAATAAACTTTGTTTACTTGCAGCTTCTACTCTGTTTCTTACTACTACTCCAGAACTAGTTACAGCTCTATATGTATATGTAGGCATCTTTGCACCTCCTTATTTCTAATTTCTGTTACTGTCTTTTCTTATTTTCATTTGCATTATTGTTCTATTTAATATTTCTAAGTTTTTCTCTTCTATTTGTGATTTTGCTTGGTCTAATGTTATTTTATCATTTACAAATAATTCTGCTATTGAATTTATTAATCCAATACTTCCTTTATCAGCACTACTTTGTATTGCATCTTCTATTTCAGACACACTTATTTTGTCTTTTCTTATTATTCCTGAAATTATATTGTCTACTACCATTACTTCTGGTACTAATACTAATTTTCCATCTCTTCCTTTTAAAAGTCTTTGTGATACAACTAGTTTTAATAATGATGAAAGTAGATATTTTATACTTGCTTGGTCTCTTACTTCATAGAAATTTATCATTCTGTCTATTGTTTCTGCACATGATTTTGTATGTAATGTTCCTATTACTAAATGTCCTGATTCCGCCATTTCTATTGCTGCTTCCATTGTTATTTTGTCTCTTATTTCTCCTATTACTAATATATCACAGTCTTCTCTTAGTGAGTTTTTAACACCATCACTAAATGTTAATGCATCTCCACCTTTTCCAACTTCTTTTTGTACTATTAATGATTTTTTTGAATGATGTTTGTATTCTACTGGGTTTTCTAGTGTTAGTATTTTTTTGTTTTGTGTTTCATTTATTTCGTTTATTAATGCATTTAATGTTGTACTTTTACCAGAGTTTGTTTTTCCTGTTACTAGTATTAATCCTTGTTGTTGATATGTCATTCTTCTTATTATGTCTGGTAATCCTAATGATTCATATGGTGGTAATGTGTTTTTTATAAGTCTTAGAGTACATAGTGGTATATCATCTGATAATGATATATTTACTCTTAAACGAATTCCATTGTATTCATATGATGTGTCTAATTTTCTTGTTGTATTGAATAATTCGTCTTTATCTACATTTCCTCTTACTAGGAAATCATACATTTCGTTCATATCATCTACTGTTAGTACTTCCATTTCTTCTATTGGTACTAGCTCTCTTGCTATTCTAAGCATTGGTTTATTTCCACATATTAAATGCACGTCTGAGGCATCCTTTTCTATTGCTCTATCTAAGATTTTATCCATATTCATGGCGTTTTCCCCTTTCTTTTGTTTAATATATTAATAATTTTTTATTTACTTCTTCTAATGTTGTGTCTCCAGCTAGTACTTTTTTAATTCCATCCACTACTAGAGGTCTATAATTTTCTTCAATTGCTTTTTTTCTAATGTCTATTGTAGAAGCTCCTTTTACTATTAATTCTTTTATTTCTTCTGATATATTTAATATTTCGAAAAGTCCTATTCTTCCATAATAACCTAAGTCATTACATTTTTTGCAACCTACTGCTTCATATGTTTTTAATCCTGTAAAGTCAATTGTTTCTCCATATTTTTCTGCTATTTTTGTCATTATTTCTTTTTCTTCTTCCGTAAAATCTCTTTCTTTTCTACAGTTTGGACATAATCTTCTTACTAATCTTTGTGATACTGATGTTGCTAATGTACTTGAAATATCATAGTCTGATACTCCCATTTTTCTCATTCTGTTTATTACTTCTATTGCATCTATTGTATGTATTGTAGATAAAACATAGTGTCCTGTTTGTCCAGCTTGTATTGCTATTTCTGCTGTTTCTTGGTCACGAATTTCTCCTACTAGAATTATGTCTGGGTCTTGTCTTAAAACTGTTCTTAATGCTCCTGAGAAAGTTGATTTATTTCCTATTTCTATTTGATTTAATCCATCTATTCTTATTTCAACAGGGTCTTCTATTGTTGTTATATTTATTTCTGGGCTATTTAAATAGTCTATAATACTATATAAGGTTGTTGTTTTACCTTCTCCTGTTGGTGCAGCAATTATTGTTATACTGTTTCTTTTGTTAAAGCTTTTTTTCAAATCTGCTTCTGTTCCTGGATAACCTAATTCAAAAATATTTCTAATATCTGTATCTTTTTTTAGTAATCTTAAAACGAATTTTTCTCCACATACATTTGGTTGAGAAGATACACGAATATTGTAATCATCATATAATAAGATTCTACCATCTTGTGATTCTTGTTTTTCTTGATGCATATTTGATATTGCTTTTAATCTTCCTATTACTTGTTGTTGTTTTTCTTTTGGAATTGCTGAATCTGTAAACAATTCACCATCTATTCTATATCTAACTCTTATTTCATTCATAAGTGGTTCTATATGAATATCACTTGCTCTTTTTTCCATACCTTTTCTTATAATGCTATCAACTAACTCTACAATTGTTCCTGAAGCTGTTGGTTGGGACATAGTTTTTACTACATCTGTATCTAGTGCATCTAATATTTTATCTATATCTTTTTCAAATGTTATATATGGTTGCATTATTAAACCTTTATTTAATAACATAAGTTTTACTGTGTCCATTTTTGTTTTGTTGAAATTATCTGCAAAACATACTTTTATTTTTCCGTTTTCTACATCAAATGGTACACATTGATTTTTTCTAGCAATTTCTAATGGCATATAATCTGTTAATTTTACTTTTATTGTATTTCCTGTAAGTAAAATTCCGTCAGTTCCAACAATATCTCCTATTGTTTGAATTAATACTTGAGGATCACATACTTGTAATATGTGTAAAATGTCTCCTAATTTTGTGTCAGAATGATCCCTTTGATATTCTAAGGCTTTTTGTATGTCATTTTCTGTTACTATTCCTCTTTTTACTAATTCAACCCCTATAGGTTGTCTTCTTCTCATATCCATAGCTAATCTTCCTTTCTTTTGTTCTCTATTTCATTATACTATATAATTCTACTATTTTGTTGTTTTTTTGTCATTTACTATTATTTGCCATTTTTTATTGTATATGTCATCATATTTTTTCCTGTTTTATCTACTTTTCCTGATTTAAATTCTATGTTTATTATATAATTTGAGTCTTGATATTTGTATGAAAATTCACATTTTTCTACGTTGTCACATAGTTTGATTTTGTTTTTATATATTGATTTATTTTCTTCCATATATGTGTATTGATTTCCACTTGAGAAAATAATGTAATTGTTTTTACATTCTACAACTTTGTTATTGCTATTATTTATTTCTTCTGTAAAATAGCTTAAGAATTTGGTATATTGAGTAGTTGTATTATCATTAATCGCTGATGTATCTATATTTTTATAGAAAAATGTTGTCAAAGTTGATATTGATGCAACTACAATTACCATTCCAATAACATATATTATTAAAGAAGTTAATGTTACACCTTTATTATTTTTCATTAGATTACTCCTTTGTTACATATGTTGAAATTTGAACATTTTGTGTTCCTTTTCTATTCATATAAGAAATTTCAACTGTAATTTCTTTTACAATATTGGCTTGTTTAGTTTGGTCGTTTTTTATAAGTACATAATCTTTTATTGATATTTTTTTGTGATAACCTGTAAATTGACCGTTTTCATCATTTATATCTTCTTCTGAAATTATATCTTCTTGATTTATTCCTTTATCTTGATAGCTTTCTAAATAACCTTCTGCTTTTATAATTTCAATTTCATCAACCGCATATGAAGTTGCTTGAGTCTTTTTTTCTATGTCTTTAGAATTTAAATTGATATTTGCTATTATGTTTGCAATTATAGCTATAAATATTGTGACTATTATTACAGATGCTACTATATCAATTCCTGAAATTCCTTTTTCACTTCTAAAATCCATATATCATTTCCTTTCCGTTAATAGCTTTGTAAAATCAAGCAAAGCGTACCTATTAACCACGCCATATTTGCAACTCCGTAGATAAAATCCAAAGCAAATATTTTCATTATTTAATTTTGTGTTTTTATATGATTTTTTTGAACTTAATTTTTTTATAATCAAGTATAATGCTATTGCTATTAATGTTACTATTACAGTGTTTATTGCAATATATTCTCCTGTAAAGATTGCCATTATAATTACCATTATTAATATTGATAATGTATAATTACTTTTGGCTTTTTTCTTTAATATTATTGTGTCAATAAGTAATAAAATTGCTAGAATTAGTAAATATATAACATATCTATATATACTAGTTCTGTCTATTATGTATAGATATACTATATAAGTAATTGAAATAATAACTCCATACATTAATACAGGTTTGTTTATGTTTTTGAATTCTTTGTCTATACCTGCTATCAATATAATGAAAGTGAAATATAATACAAAGAAAGCATAGTCTATAATTTTTATTTTTTCTAAACTATATATATTTAAATTTAGTAAAAATCCAAATAAAACAAATAGTAAGCCAGAAACTATTTCTACTATGAAATATCTTGGTCTTATTTTTTGTTTACAATATCTACATTTTGCTCCTAAAAATATATAACTAAATACTGGTATTAAATCTAAAAATCCTAATTTGTGATTGCAATTTGGACAATATGAATGTGTGTGTGTTATGTCTTGTCTTTTTGGGATTCTATATAATGCTAATGTGTAAAAACTCCCAAATGTTATTCCTATTGCAAATAAGATTATGTAAAAAAATATATTTAATATATCCATTTATGCTCCCTCTTTTTATTTTTTTAAAATAGGCATATACATATTTTTTATGCATATGCCTTTTATAATTTTTACATTAGTCTAAATATTTGTTAATTTCATTACTATATTCGTTTAATGTATTTGACTCATTTGCAGCTGCATTTTTTGTTTCATTTCCAGCTCTTTGAGCTTGTCCGAATAAGTTAGTTTGTTGTAATGTAGCTATTGATATACCAGCTAATATTAATAATATTATGATTGTTATAACTAATGCTACTAAAGTAATACCTTTTTGTTGTTTCATTAAAGTTGTCCTCCTTTTCTTTTGATTATTTATATTTGTATCTATATTTATATAAAATAAATATAATGTTAATAACTTAATTATTTTGTACCTTTATCTGGTAGGTACCCTTGTTGAGTATTATCTGTTGCTGTACTTGTTGATGTTCCATTTGTATTAGTTGATGTTGTTCCTGTTGAACTTCCTGCAGATTCTGACCCTCCATTACTTCCAGTAGTTGTATTTCCTGTTGTTGTATTTTGACTATTAATTGATTCAAATGGATTTTTTTTACCTGATACATAATCCTTTGTTTTTTTGTAATTTGTTAAGTCTGTTGCAGTTACTTCATAAGTCATAATTACTTGTGAATCATCAACATTTTCACTTGTAGATAATTCTTCTTTTACATTTTCAGGAGTAGTATATGAAACTTGTTGTGGAATTATTTTATTATTTGGTACATATTCATATAGTAATATACCAAGTATTAATATGATTGCTAATATCAATAGCAAAACTATTATAATTTCCTTGATAATATTTTTTGTTTTCATCTTTTTCTCCTTTCTAATTATTTTGTTGTATTTGATGTAGTGTTGTTTGCTGTAGTATTTGTTGTAGTATTATCTACTGTATTATTATTTTGACTTGTAGTTTCTGTTTGTGTTGTTGTACTTGTTGTTGAAGAAACTCCTTCTATTTTAACATCTTTACATACAAAAGTAGCTTGTAATGTACTTGTATCACTAGATGAATCTGCTAACATTTTGAATTCTTCAATTTTGAATCCTAATGAAGAATCATCTTCTATATCTGTTATAAATTCTGCAATTCTCGCATATGCTCCAGTCACTGTAAAATTTAAATTATAAGTATCTTCTGTTCCTGATGAACTTCTTGATACATCCATTTTCATTTCTACTCCTTCAGTTTTTGCATGTGTTCCAATTCTTACATATAAATATTCTATTTTATAGCCACCCAAGAATTGATTTGCTGTTTGTGTTTGACTTTCTGTGCTTACACTTACCATCTCTTCATATTCTTGTTTTTCATTTTCTAGTTTTTTTATTTGGTCATTTAAATCATTTATCTTTTTTTGATAATCTGTACTAGCTAATTTTGTTGCTTGTTGAATTGTTGTATTTAATTGTTCATCTTCTTTTTTTATATCTTTAATTCCTAAAACAGATAATTTACCAACGTTTATTCCTTTTACCATTGTTATTCCTGTTAATATAATTAATAAGATGATAATAGCTGTTATTAATAGTTTTTTCATGGTAAATCACCTTCTATCTTTATTGTAATTATGCCATTTGCTTTTTGACCTGCTGTTGATATTACATTTGTTAATACTGGTTCTAATTGCATATTTGTTACTAAAAATCCTAATTGCTCATATTTGTTTGATTGAGCTTGTATTTCTATATGTGTAGCCGATGTATTTTGTATTGATGTTATTTGTACACCTGTAGGCATTATATACATTAATTTGTTTAATAAATTTGGTATTGTTTTTTTAGTTTTGTTTATATCATTTATTTTGTCATTAACTTTTTGTAAATTGCTTATTTTTGTTGTATACTCTGTTGTTTTTGTTTGTAACTTTGATTTATCATTATCTATCAATTGCATTTGTGAATTTGTGTTTGCTATAGATTTGTTTGCTTCATCCATTTTATTATCTATTTGATTTTTTATCATTATAGAAAAACCTGAATAGACAAAAAATAATATTAACAATCCTGTTGCTGTTCTAAGCATTCCTTTTTCTACTTTATCTAATGGCACATTAAAATCCATTGTAAACGCTGAACTTTTTAGAAGTTTTTCCAAAGGATTTGGTTTACTAGATTTTGTTTTATCTTTTTTACTAGGTCCTATTTCTATTTTTAAGAAATCAGGTAATCTATCTGAAAAACTTGCTTTTTTAAAGTTTATTCCTGTTATTCCTTCTCCAAGTCCACTTATAGCTAATGATATTGCAGAGTTTACTTCTACATAATCCTTAATATTGATTTCTGGTGAAATTCTTATAAATCCCGGTTTTAAAATTTTGCACTTTACATTTTCTAAATACTCTTCAAAATATAAGTCTATATTATTTATTAATGCTGCTGTTCCTGTTATATATACTCTGTCTATTTTTTCAGTACTTTCATTCATTATTTTTCTTATTTGTCCAACTATTTCATATAATGTTGGCATAATATCTTCTAAATAATTTGTATCTACATCTGTTAAGTCTCTACCCTCAGAGGTATAGATAGTTGTTTCTTTGCAAATTTCATAAGCTTTAGAATAAGAATTTTCTTTGATGTTTATTTTATCCAAAAATTCTTGGCTTCCTATATCTAGCTTTTTAACATCATAAACTTTTTGATCTAATATTGTTGTTATTGTTGTTTTTTCTTCTATATTTACTATTAGAGCATTTTCTTTTGGTTCAAATTCTTTTACATCTGGAATTGTCATTCCAATTGGACTTATATCTTGTAATCTATAACCATTAAATCTTTGTATCTTTTTATTCAATTCTATTTTGTTTTGGCTTATATGAATTACTTTTAATTTTTCTTTATCTTGCACATTAGGAGCAATTGCATATCTTGTTTCAAATACATTTGGATTGTAATTTTTATCTGAGCAATATGCTTCAAATTCTGTTTTTATTGCTTTTGGTAAATCTTTTTTACTTAACAATGCAAACATATTAAAATAATTGTATATTTCTTCTGAAAGATTTATACTAATTGGTGTTTTATAACTATATGTTTCTTCTACAATTTGTTTAATAGTTTGATCTATGTTGTCATAGAACTTTACGCCATATGATTCTACTTTTAATTGTTCACGTTCTTTTGAAACTTTTGCATATTTAATTATGTTGTTTTCTATATATATTCCAAGACAGCTAGACATTTTTTCTCCTCTTTGCTTTATAATTTATTCTATTTTTATTTTTTACTTTTTTAAAATTAAAATACTTGTTTTATTTTACAATTTATGATATTAATTTCTCTTTTATTTTATCGTTTTTTAGCAAAAAGTCAACACTTTTAATTGAAATGTAATATAAATGTAATATCTCTGTAATATTTTATTTTTTATGTAATTTGCATATAAAAAATCCATCTTGCTTGTCACTTGTAAATATCGTTTTTTCATATTTTTTCGTAAATTGTGAATTATTTTTTAAAAATTCATTTACTACATTTTCATTTTCATTTTTTAGTATACTACATGTGGAATATACTAATTCTCCTCCGCTTTTTAAATATTGTGAACAATTTTCTAAAATTTTTTCTTGAATTTTTGTTATTTCTTCTATATCTTCTTCTTTTCTTTGCCATTTTATATCCGGTTTTCTTTTTATTACTCCAATTCCAAGGCATGGTACATCTAATAAAATTTTGTCAAATTTTTCATTTAATTCTTCATAGTATTTAGTTGCATCCTTAGTATTAGTTTTTATTATATTTATTCCCAATCTTTTTGCATTTTCCATTACTAATTTTGTTCTATGTTCATGAATATCCCAAGCTTCTATGTTACCTTTATTATTCATTAATTCTGCCATATAGGTCGTCTTTCCACCTGGTGCAGAGCATGCATCTAAAACATTTTCATTTTCTTTTGGTTCTAGTACTTTAGCTGTTAGTCCAGCTGAAATATCTTGAATTGTAAATTTTCCTTCTTTGAACAAATCCATATTTTCTAGATTTTTAACTCTTTCTAAAATCAAAAAATCTTCGTATTCTGTTTCTTGGAATTCTATATTTTTTTCTTTTAGTGAATTTTCTAATTCTTGTTTTGTGTTTCTTAATTTGTTTATTCTAATTGTTACTTTTGGATGAAGATTTGAATTTTCACAGATTTCTTTTGTTTTTTCTAATCCATTGTCTTCTATTAGTTTTTTTACAATCCATTCTGGCATTGATGTTGTTTTTGATATTCTTTCTACATCATTTTTTATTTGAAATAATTCTTCATAGTCTTGTTTTTCTACTTTTCTTAATATTGCATTTACGAAATTAGAACTTGATGTGTGACCATATCTTTTTGCTAGGTTAACACTTTCATTGACAGCTGCTGATTTTGGTATTTTGTCTAAGAATATGATTTGGTATATTCCCATTCTTAGTATGTTTATGATCCATGGTGATATTTTTTTTAGTTTTATTTTTGAGTGTTTTTTTATAATTGTGTCTAGGGTTAGTTTCCAGGTTGTTACTCCATATGTTATTTCTGATATTAGGCCTATGTCTTTTTCGTTTAATATTTTTCTGTTTTGTTTTAGTTCTTCGTCTAGGGCTAGATTGGAGTATGCTTGTTCTTGGTTTATTTTGTATATGGTTTTTAGGGCGATTTCTCTTGGTTTTTTTATCATTTTGTTTTCTCCTTTTCTTTAATTATTTTTGTTTGGTATTTTATTTTTAATTTTTTAATTGACCGCTCAAAAAAGTAATTTATTAATTTTTTTCGCTTCCCCATTTAAGAAAATGTAACTCTCTGGCGTTCGTAACATTTTCTAAAACGGTCCCCACTGAGCTTTAAAAATTAGTAAATTATTTTTTGAGCTTCTCTACTTGTTGGGTTTTTGTATTTTTTGTTTTTTCTTTTTTATTATTATATAACTTTTTTTGTATTTTTTCTATGTTTTGTATATTTTTTTCTTTTTTGGTTAAAATATGGTTAAATGATTTTAGGAGGTTTTTATGGATATAGAAAAACATTTGATTATTACTGGTTCTTCTGAGGTTTCTTGGAAGGATGCTATTGTTAAGGCGATTTCTGAGGCTTCTAAGAGTATTGATTATTTGTCTGGTGTTAAGATTTTGGAGCAGAGGGCTAATATTGATGGTAATAAGATTTCTGAGTATTTTGTTGATTTGGATATTAGTTTTCTTATTGATTTGAATAGAAAGGATGATAGATAATGAATCCGATTGAGAGTAAGCAAACTTATCAAGAGTATGTTAATAAGAAATCACCTAATTCTCCTATTTGGAAGAATTGTTTTAATGCTTTTTGGGTTGGTGGTTTGATTTGTACTATTGGTCAAGTTATTTTGAATATTTGTAAGGCTAGGGGTTTTGATCAGGCTACTTCTGGTACTATTGTTTCTATTATTTTGATTGGTATTTCTGCTTTTTTGACTGGTCTTAATATTTTTAATAAGATTGGTAAGTTTGCAGGTGCTGGTTCTTTAGTTCCTATTACAGGTTTTGCAAATTCTATTGTTTCTCCTGCTATGGAATATAAGTCTGAAGGTTATGTTATGGGTGTTGGTGGAAAGATGTTTACTGTTGCTGGTCCTGTACTGGTTTTTGGTATTTCTGCTTCTATAATTGTTGGTATTGTTTATTTGATTTTTAATACTCAGACTATGACTTTGGTATAATTTTCTAGTTAGTATCTGTTGGTATATATATGCTATTTTTTGTATAGCCGTTGCAAGCGGAGCAACAATAGGAATTCTTAGCATATAGCAATGAAGAATCTCAAACCCTTTTGAGTAGGTTCATTGCTATATGATTAGAATTACTTTGGTGCGTAACGAAGTTCAGGCTATACAAAAAATAGCATATATATACCAACAGATACTAACTAGAAAATTAAAACTAATATATTATAAAGGAGTTGATTTTTTGCAAAAGATTGGAAAACAAACTATAAAATTTGATAATCCCCCTACTATTTTGGAGTGTGCTTCTATTGTTGGTCCTAAAGAGTCTAAAGGTCCTTTAGCTAAATATTTCGATCAAACTTTAGATGATGAATTTTGGGGCGAAAAGACTTGGGAGAAGGCTGAAAGTAAAATTATAAAAGAAACTGTTAATACAGTAATTCATAAATCCGGAATTTCTTCTGATAAAATAGATTGCTGTTTTGCTGGTGACCTTTTAAATCAATGTATCTCTTCTAGCTTTGGACTTAGAGAAATTAATCTTCCATTTTTTGGTGTTTTTGGCGCTTGTTCTACTTTTGTTGAGTCTATGTGTTTAGGTTCTATTTGTATAGAAAGTTTTGCTGAAAATGTTTTATGTGCTACATCTAGCCATTTTTGTAGTGCCGAAAAACAATTTAGGTTTCCTCTTGAATTAGGAAATCAAAGACCTCCAACAGCTCAATGGACCGTTACTGGGTCTGGTGCTGTTATTCTTTCTAAAAATGGACAAGGTCCTTATATTACTCATATTACTCCAGGAAAAATTGTTGATATGGGAATTAAAGATGCAAATAATATGGGAGCTGCTATGGCGCCTGCTTTTGCTGATACTTTGGTAACTCACTTTTTAGATACTGGTAGAAATCCTAGTTATTATGATGCTATTATTAGTGGAGATTTGGGTTATATTGGAAAAGATATTGCTATTGATATTGCTAAATCTCAAGGTTATAATATAAAACCAAATTATAATGATTGTGGTGTTTTGATTTTTGATAAAAGTTCTCAAGATACTCATTCTGGTGGTAGTGGTTGTGCTTGTTGCGGTACTGTTTTTTCTGGCTACTTATTTAAACAGTTAAAAGAAAAGAAGATTAAAAAATTACTTTTAATTGCTACTGGTGCTTTGATGAATTCTACTTCTTCTCAACAAGGTGAAAGTATTCCAGGGGTTGCTCATGCTATAAGTATCGAGTTATAAAAATAAGTATTAAATTACAAAGATTTGAAAGGATTGATTTTATGAATATTGATTGGGCTAGTGTTTTTAATTGGATGTCTCTTTTGAAATGTTTTGTTGTTGGTGGTCTAATTTGTGTTATTGGACAGATTTTAATTGATAAAACTAAATTAACTCCTGCTAGAATTTTGGTTGCTTTTGTCACTACTGGTTGTATTTTAGGCGGTCTTGGTATTTATCAATATGTTGTTGATTTTGCTGGTGCTGGTGCTACTGTTCCACTTACTGGATTTGGTTATAATTTAGCCAAAGGTGCTATTGAAGGTGTAAAAGAAGCTGGACTTGTTGGTGCTTTTACCGGTGGTGTTAAGGCTGCTGCCGGTGGAATTGCTGCTGCTGTATTTTTTGGTTATTTAGCTTCATTAATTTCAAAACCTAAAATGAAAAAACAATAAAAATGTTTTAATTTAAAAATAAAAAAAGAGGATTATATTAGCTGAGCTATTAATCCCTTTTTTATTATTTTATTTAATTATGCTTTTTTTGCTATTTCAGCAACTTCTGCAAATGCTTTTGGATCACTTACAGCGATTTCAGCTAACATTTTTCTGTTTATTGTAACATTAGCTTTTTTAAGACCAGCGATCATTTTGCTGTATGTTGTTCCATTCATTCTTGCAGCAGCATTAATTCTTGTTATCCATAATTTTCTAAAATCACTTTTTTTATCTTTTCTTCCTACATATGCGTAAGATAATGATTTCATAACTGCTTGGTTAGCATTTCTGAATCTATAATGTTTTGCTCCAAAATATCCTTTTGCTTGTTTTAATATTTTTTTATGTCTTGCTCTTGTTGTTCTTGCTGTTTTTACTCTTGCCATTTTATTTCACCTTCCTTGATTTCTTTTATTTTAATTATAATATTAACCACCATATGGTAATAATTTTTTAATTGTATTTTCACAAGTTTTACTTGCATAAGCGTTTTGAACTTTTCCTGATTTTTTTTGTCTTTTTGTTTTGTTAGCTAATAAGTGTCTTCTGTTTGATTTTGTTCTTTTTACTTTTCCTGTTGCTGTTAATGAATATCTTTTTTTAGCAGCTTTGTTTGTTTTTAATTTTCCCATGAGTTTTTCTCTCCTTTCAATATTTTATATAAAATGCATTATTATGCTTTTTTAGCTAGTATTGTGAACATGTTTCTACCTTCTAGTTTTGGTTGTTTTTCAACTGTAGCAACATCTTCTAATTTTTCTATGAATTTGTTTAAAACATTTTCTCCAGCTTTAGAGTTGTTTACTTCTCTTCCTCTAAATCTTACTGTTATTTTTACTTTGTTTCCATCTTCTAAGAATTTTCTTGCATTTTTTGATTTGAATTCAAAATCGTGTTCTTCAATATTTGGAGTTACTCTTAACTCTTTAACTTCTAGAACTTTTTGTTTTTTCTTAGCTTCTTTTTCTTTTTTAGCTTGCTCGAATTTGTATTTTCCATAATTCATTATTTTGCAAACTGCTGGTTTTGCATTTGGTGATACTAGTACTAAGTCTAAGTTTTCTTCCTCTGCTTTTTCTAAAGCATCTCTTGTTGACATTACTCCTAGCTTTTCTCCATTTGCTCCTATTAATTGAACTTCTTTTTCTCTTATTTGACCATTGATTGGTAATTCTTGTTTAATGTTCAAACACCTCCATAAAATAAAAAAATTGACTTTGTGTTACAAGTCAATTAATACATAATTCCAAATTTAAAATTATTGGTAAAATTAATATTTTCTAACCTTTTGTTTATCTAACTAAGGTGAGAAGTTAATTGCTTCTTCTTGTAACAATATTAATTTTACCATATATTTGTAATTTGTCAAGAGTTTATTTGCTATTTTTTTAATTTTTTATAATTCATTTGTGATAATGTCTTAATAAATCATTTGAGAAAATGTCTTAATAAAAAAATATATTGTTTATCTTTTTAATATAAAATATAATTATTTTTATTGGAGGTAAACAAATGAGAAAGATAGAATTAAGAATGAATGAAGAATTAAAATACAAAGTTATTAAAAAATTAGTGGAAACAAATGGAAATAAAAAAAGAGCAGCAGTAATGCTTAATAGATCAATTAGACAAATTGACAGAATGATAGCCGGTTATAGAGAAAAGGGCAAAGAATTTTTTGTACATGGTAACCGCGGAAGAAAACCAGCACATGCATTATCAGAAGAAGAAAAAACCGAAATAGAACAAATATATTTGAGTAAATATTTTGATTGCACATACACGGCTTTTTCAGAATATTTAACCAAAGATGAAAATATCTTTTTATTAGTTGATGAGGTAAGAACAATTTTAAGAGATAGATATATATTCTCCCCAAGGACACATAAATCAACAAGAAAACGAATTAGAAAACAATTATTAAAAGAACAACAACAAGTAAAAAATAATACAGAAAAAGCAAATATACAAGCAAAAATAGTAGCAGTTGAAGATGCACATCCAAGACAACCAAGATGTCAATATTTTGGAGAAGAATTACAAATGGATGCATGTATTCATTTATGGTTTGGAAAAACAAAAACCGCTCTTCATGCAGCAATAGATGATGCAACAGGTCAAGTTGTAGGTTTATATTTTTATAAAGAAGAAACATTAAATGGCTATTACAACATAACACATCAAATTTTAACAAAATATGGAATCCCATATTTAATTAAAACAGATAAAAGAACAGTTTTTGAATATAAAAAGAAAGCATCTTCTAAGGTTGAGGAAGATACTTTCACACAGTATGCTTATGCTTGTAAACAATTAGGCATACATATTGAAACAAGTTCTGTACCAGAATTTAAGCCACGAGTAGAAAGACTTTTTCAAACATTACAACAAAGACTTCCACAAGAGCTTAGATTGGCTCAAATCAGTACCATTGATGAAGCCAACGAATTCTTAAGTACATACATAAAACGATTTAATGATAAATTCGCTTTATGTATTAATAATAACAAATCTGTATTTGAAAATCAACCAAGTAATGAAAAAATAAATCTTATATTAGCAATATTGTTTAAAAGAGTGGTTGATAGTGGACATTCAATAAAATATAACAAGCATTATTACAGATTTATAAACAGAACAGGCACTCCAATATATTTTAACAAAGGCACAAAATGTATTGTAATAAAAGCATTTGATGGAAATTTATATGCAACAGTAGATAATTCAGTATTTGCATTAGAAGAAATATCAGAAGTACAAGCAAAATCAGAGAATTTTGATGAAATAGAGAAAACAAAAGAAAGAAAAGTATATATTCCGAAAATGACTCATCCGTGGAAAAGCAAAGTATTTGAAGATTTCGTAAAAAATCAAAAACATCGTTTAGAAAATGTCGCATAAAATATTAGCACTAAATAAAAATTTAGTGCTAATAAATAAAAAAATTTAAGACATTTTCAAAAATGATTGACACGAAAACTTTTCGACAAAATTTTCCATTTAATTTATAATTTTACTCTCTTTTAATGCTACAATGCCACAAGCACTGAACGAAATGGATCTATGTCAAGTTTTTGGACACTTTTTTTGAGAATTTTTTTATTTTTTAATAGTCTTTCATTTTTCTTTCATACTGTCTGCTTTTCTATTTCTTCTGGTGTTCTATAATTTATAGCTGAGTGGATTCTCCTACGATTATACCAACTTTCTACAAATTCAAATATTACTCTTCTTGCTTCTTCAAATGTTTTATATTCATGTAAATCTACATCTTCTATTCTTAAATTTGTTTCTTCCGATATTCTAAGTCCTGATCCATATATCAACATGAATATTGTTTTATATTCATAATTCTCACATGCATCAAAAAAGACATTAAGTTCTTCTTCACTTAATATCTTCAGTAATCTTCTTTTTCCTTTTAACATTGGTATTTGCTTTTGATTTATTAGCTTATCTAATACTACATCATATATAAATCTTATTATGCTGTTATAATAATTTATGCTCCTTGCACTTAACCCTCTTTCTTCTTTTAAATATTTCAATAAATAATCTCTTAATTCTTTTGTGGTAACTTCTTCCATTGGTTTGCTAAAATATTCTGTTATTTCTTTTCCTTTGTGATAATAAGTATACTTTGTGTATTTTGAAAATCCGTCAAAGTTCCATATCTTCTTGTAATTTTTCTAACAATTCTTTGTTTGTCATAAGCAAACCCCCTTAAAATATATTTTGCAAGTTACTTTACATAATTATATTTTAAGGGGTATTCTATATTTTTTCAAGTATTTTTTTGTTATTTCTTCTTTTTTATTTACGACCACCGCGTTAGCGGTTTAGTGCACTAAAATAATAAAATAAATTAAAAAATAAGTTGTAAAATCTAAAATTAGCATAATAAATGTAGAATATACTTATTATGCTAATTTTAGATTTAATTCTTCAAATAATGTATAGTTTGTATAAAACACTTTTTAATATTTCCCAATCATTTTTTCTAAAAATAAAGATGAGTTGAATTTTTCAGAATTTGTTTGAGTTAATGTTGATATTATTGTTCTTGATAGTATTAAAACAATATAATATTTCTATTTTTCTATTACAATATTTACGTTTTCTTTTAAACAAATTAATGGACAAAAACCACGATTATGATATCTATAAGCAAAAGAATCACTATGTATTACTCCGTCATAAAATGATTCAAATAAACATACTCCATCTCTAGCAGCAGCAGAAGCAAATAAAAATCCATATGCTTTTTCAACAGAATTTTTTACATACATTGAATCTGTTACTCCTATTTCCAAATTTGTAGTACCATTTATATAGTAAGTATTGCCTATTGGATTTATAGTTATTATTGGTGTATGATTAGTATTCCATGATGTAGCAAATTGTTGTAATGTTGGTCCTCCTGTTGCACTTTTTGCAATCCCTGTATTATCTGTAGTATCTAGAAAACTTGACCATTTTTCTGTATTTTTCATTATATTTATTAAATCTTCTCTATTTGTATTTACATATCCACAATACTTTGAATAAGCTTCTGTTGTTTGTATTTCACTTGGAAAGTATATATTTTCTATATAATCATCTGCCAATAAATATACATTTTCTTCATCCTTATAAAATATTCTCCATTTTACATTACAACCATTTACTGGTATATAATCTACATATTTTCCATAATAAGTTGAATCTATTTTATTTGTTGAAACTATTACTTTTTTATGCAAATCTGTTGTTGGATTTTTTTCGAATGCTAATATATCTGAAAATTCTGATTTTTTTGTTTCATTATTTACTTCTCCAAATGTTATACCCTCTATAGTTAGGCTTTTACCAATTAAAAAAGTATATTTTTTATATTTATCTACTTGCACCGCAATTGCTTCTAAATTTGTTAAATTACGTATATCTACATCTTGTACAGTTGAAGTAAGTCCATAAAAATATTTTTTTACTGTTGTTTCTTCTGAAGCTGCTATTGCTTTTGCAATTTGTAATAAATCATATACTTTATTGTTTGCCATACAATCTGTTTGTATTTCCATTAATTTTAGGTTTAGCACTTCTTTTGCTGATTCATAATTTTGCTTTTCTGTTGCTTGTTTTGTTCTTGTAAATAAACCATTTTTTTCTGTTAATGATGTTATTGCAACAACAGCTAAAATCAATAATATTACTATTGTTATTATTAACGCTATTAACGTTATTCCCTTATTCTTATTCATAGAATTTTCCTCCTTTGTTTTCTCAAAAATTTTATCACAGTTATGGTTATAGTTCAACAGTTTTAAATAATTTTATTTATTTTTTATTCATTATAAAATATCATAATAATGAGGTGTTTGTATGGAAGAATTAAATTACATAGAAATTGGAAAAAGAATTAAAATTAAAAGAAAAGAATTGCATTTAACACAAGAAAAATTATCTGAAATAATAGATGTTTCACCTTCTTATATTAGTGAAATAGAACGTGGTTCTAGTATTTGCAGTTTAGCTACAATTACTAATATTGCACTCACATTAAATACTAGCTTGGATTACTTAGTTTTAGGTATTACTGCAAATAATGCAAATGAAACCTTTAAAGAAATTTTACAAAGCATTCCTGCTAAAAATCAAAAATTATATATTGATTTATGTGAAAATATCGCAAATACTTTAAAATAGAAGTTTTACCTTCTATTTTATTTTTGCTTTTTGCATTGAGTCAAAACTTATAATATATTCACCATTTTTTTCTTCTATTCTCATAATTTGATGTTTGTTTAGTTTCATTTTTTCTTTATCTTGACTATATATTTTTATATAATCTGTATCGATAAGTATTTTCATATTTGATATTTTAATTACTTCATTTATCGTACCTTCTAATTCTAATAAAAATTCATCTTTAGTGATATTATTTATTTTTGTTTCTAGTTCATTAATATTTATTTGACACATTGTTATGCCTCCTCATCTTTTGTTTTTATTATCTTACACCATTTCTACTTATATGTCAATATTAACTTTTTGTCGTTTTTTAGAATTTTTTTACATAAAAAAAAACTAATATCATTTATTAGAGTTTTTTCTTTATATTCCATCAAAAAAACACTTTTGAAAAATTCATTCAAAAGTGTTTTAATTTATTATTCACCTAATTCAGCAAAATATTTTATTGTTCTTACCATTTGGCTTGTGTAAGAATTTTCATTATCATACCAAGATACAACTTGAACTTGATATAATCCATTTCCGATTTCTGTTACCATTGTTTGTGTACTATCAAATAATGAACCATATCTCATTCCGATAACATCTGATGATACTAAGTATTCATCTGTGTATCCAAATGATTCACTGCTTTGTGCTTTCATTGCAGCATTTATTGATTCTTCTGTAACATTTTCACCTTTTACTACAGCTACTAATATTGTTGTTGAACCTGTTGGTACTGGAACTCTTTGTGCTGAACCGATTAATTTTCCATTTAATTCTGGTATAACTAATCCGATAGCTTTTGCTGCACCTGTTGTATTTGGTACAATATTTACAGCTGCTGCTCTAGCTCTTCTTAAATCACCTTTTCTGTGTGGTCCATCTAATACCATTTGGTCACCTGTGTAAGCATGAACTGTTGTCATTATTCCTGATTGGATTGGTGCATAGTCATTTAATGCTTTTGCCATTGGTGCTAAACAGTTTGTTGTACATGATGCTGCTGATATTATTTTATCATCTGGTGTTAATATTTTTTCATTTACACCATAAACTATTGTTGGTAAATCTTTTCCAGCTGGTGCTGAAATTACAACTTTTTTAGCTCCTGCATCAATATGTGCTTGTGCTTTGTCTTTAGATGTATAGAATCCTGTACATTCTAAAACTACATCTACTCCAATTTCTCCCCATGGTAGGTTTGCTGCATCTTTTTCTGAATATATTTTTATTGTTTTTCCATCTACTGTTATTGAATCTTCTCCAGCTTCTACTGTTTCTGCTTTTGCATATCTTCCTTGTGCTGAATCATATTTTAATAAGTGAGCTAACATTTTTGGGCTTGTTAAGTCGTTTATAGCTACGATTTCATACCCTTCTGCTCCAAACATTTGTCTAAATGCTAGACGTCCTATACGTCCAAAACCATTAATGGCTACTTTTACTGACATAATAAAATTCCTCCTTTAATTTAGCTTAGGTTTTCCTTAGCTTTTTGTTAGTATTACCATATTTATTTTTGGCAATTCAATTCTATATCAATTTTGTTTTATTTTCAAGTACTTTTTTAATTTTCTTTCCCATATAATTTTTCTAAAACA
>OGYP01000033.1_pt1 | contig 51612 bp, 45 predicted proteins | sample 1576571 | NCBI WGS metagenome assembly OGYP01 (sample SAMEA3541559, study PRJEB24748) | human gut metagenome | biome: human gut; feature: human-associated habitat; material: faeces | place: China | collected 2012
CGTTAATTAATCGCTAATATACAGTTGTTTAACTATCTATTCCGAATATCGCCTATCTGTCAATAGCCATAAATATAAACTATTGACAAAAGAAGTGCATAAAGTCACTATTCTTATCTGTTAGCTTACTGACAGAAGAAAATAACGGCAATATGGCGATATAGGCAAGCTATCTATAGAAAGTGTTCCTTTGATTAGGTACACCGCCCAGAGGTGAGTATAATCGTACATAGATAAAAAGATTGGAATTACCACGAGCAGAGGCATAACCAAAACTGCCTAGAGTAATTCAAGCACTATAGATTTTACAGTATATAATGAAACTAACATTGAATCATGGAGTATTACACGTTTGAACAATTAAAGGAAATGGCTTTCAAGGATGGCATTACCGGCAATAAGGTAGCTGTTGGTATATGGGCTAAAATGAACGGCTTTCTAAAGAAAAAGAAGCAGATAAACAAACGTAGAATTACATTCTACTTTAAACTGGATGATTGGCAACCTCATAATGTATGACTGCCAAAGCCTTTCTGTAAGGCAGCATCAAAAACGGTACATAGTACCTATTTCGGCACACATAGCTATCCAGATAACACAAGGAAGCAAATTACAGATGTTTTTTAAAGATAGTCTTAGTGAAGTGGTACTAAGGAAAAATGAACCGTAGTCTATGGGAAATTTGACACCAAGTATAGGGGAAAAATGATACTCTATACATTACTACAATACTAACATTACAGCTTAGATAATTCAGTGCTTCGCACTTCATTATCAAATTTCTAGCTTTCGTAGATAAGTAACTAATGATAAAAACGTAACATTATGATGATATACAACAACAGACTGTTCAATACCAGAAAGGAATTGAAGCGGTATCTAGGCGGAACACGTAAATACAACAAGGCTCTGAAAAACGGAGAGATTTATAACATATACCAAGAAGAATCAAATAACCAACCGTTTGCGCACAATGGAACAACAATATACGACACTGACAAAAGACATTAATAATATAGATAATAAGGACGCCATAGTATATGCCTATATAAAATCAAGGATGAATTATAAAACTTCCATTGCGGATAATGTTACAGAAAAGGAGATTTCCGAAAAACTAGGCATATCATTAAGCACTGTAAAAAGAAGCGTTGAAAGGCTAAAGAAGAATAAGAATCTTGTTGATAAAGTAATAAGTAACAATGTGATAGCAGAGGGAAGCTACAAGACGTACAACAAATATCATGTGGCAAAATGTAATGAGAACTTCTTCTATATTTATAACAGTTTCTTTAATGATGATATGAACATAGCAAAAGCCAGTGAACGAACTAAATTAAAGAACTTCTTGCTTAAATTAAAGGCAATATGTAAAAAGGAAACGAACAAGTATATAAGTGAAAGTCCGTATCTGGATGGGCTTAACAAAACGGAACTGTCTAAGAAACTGGGCATTGATACAAAGACATTAGACAAATATCTGGAAATAGCAGTCAATGCAGGACAGATAAAATATATAACTAATGGCTTGCTGATACTGAACAAGTCCATTATTCCAGATTTTAAAGAGGCTGATTCAGATACAAGAATCTATCATATCATTTATGACTGGTGCATTGATAACGGTGTTGTTCCACCAGACAGAAACGATGAAATAACAGTAATGGAAGATGGCAGTATCAGAAGAAAAAACAGCTTACTTCTTGAAATAGCAGGAAAGCTATACTATATGAAAGATGAAGAAATTAGGAGTTTGCTAACTAATAGAATAACTTCCGAAGAAATAACTTTGGAATATATAGCTAAAGTGCTGAATATAAAAAATAAAAAGAAGAAGGAAGAAATAGAGTGGCCACCCATCATCATGCTTGCCTAAATTAGCTAATCACCTATATTCAGTTTGGCTGAAAGTCAAGAGAACAAATATATATAAGGTACTTAATACAGAAAGCCCCCTCCCCATTCAACCAGTAACCTAAAATATATAAGAGTGCCTGCCTTTACGGTTGGCAACCCTCAATAGTCCCCCCTCTGTACATTGATATAAAAAAGAATTATTAATCATTTAAACTTTTATCAATATGAGAAATTTAGTTATCATGCCAACAGAGAGAAAAACTTTGAATTTAGGTGAGTTTGCAGAAGAAGCTACTATAATTGTGGAAGAAACTGCAAAGCCTAGTGTTACCTTTTTGGAAGCAAATACAGATTCTATCACACAGGAAGAACTTGCAAACAAATGTGTTGTGCCCACTTGGGCAAACCAAGAATTAACCATTTCACACCAAGACTTTGTTTCTTGTGTGCATGAAGCTGCAAATTCATTCTATGCAGGTGAAAAGGTGAACTTTCCAGAAATAAGAGTTTCACACATAGTACGTGGCAGAATACCGTCCGCACTTGGTAAGAAAGCAAGTGAACTGTTAGAATGTGAAAAGACACAATTCTATCAAAGACTTGCATTTGCTTTTACTGTTCCAACCATTTTTGAAACAATAAGAGGGCAAAAACTAGAATTGTGCATAGGTGGGGTAAGAAATTACAGTGACTTGAATCTGTACCGTTCTTCCAAAGGCTTAGAAAAGTTTTCCGTCTTTATTGGCTGGAGAATGAGAATTTGCTCTAATCAGATTCTTACTGGTGAGGGTGTGAGGTTCAACATGGAAGTAACCAATATCAGTGAGCTTTACAGAAATGTACTAGAATTGCTCAACAGCTTCAATGCAGCCAAAGAAATACATTTGATGCAGACATTATCAGATACTTATCTATCTGAAACACAATTTGCACAAGTGGTAGGCAGAATGAGAATGTACCAAGCACTTTCACCTGCAAGACAGAAAGCAATACCAAGACTTTTAATCACTGACAGCCAAATAAATAGTGTGTGCCGTGATTATTATACAAATGAAGTATTTGGAGTGAAAGACAATGCCATATCTCTTTTTGATTTTCACAATTTACTCACACAGTCAAACAAAAATAGCTATATAGACAGCTATTTACAACGTGGGGTAAATGCTACAGAGGTAAGTGTTGGATTAAACAATGTATTACAAGGACTGGATAATAAATATTCTTGGTTCTTGGGCTAAACTAACTGAAAGGGCATCTATTTATTAGGTGTCCTTTCTTTTTCAATAACTTTAAAATACTACAGAATGGAAGATAATGGAAAACTAGTATTATGGGGTACGTTGGTAGTTCTACTACTAATAATAATTGGTATTATCAATCCTTTTTTGCTGATACTGATTATTGCAATCTTTACTTATTTGCAATCATAAATACTCACTAATATACAAAGTGAATGTTTTGCTATAAATCAATACATTAGCTAATTGGCTAGTATGTTGGTAATGGTGAAACATTCACTTTTATTTATTTACATACAAAACAGAACATTATGAGTTTAAAATATTCAAGCACTACAGCAGATTATTTAGTCTGGTCTGATGCAATGAATTTAATAAGGAAATTGGCTAAAGATGGTAATTACAAAATTTCACTTCTTATAGCTTTGGGGTGTTTCACTGGATTGAGAATATCAGATATTCTAGCTTTGAGATGGAAACAGATATTAAATACCAGTGAATTTACAGTAATAGAGAAAAAGACAAATAAGGTGAGAACTATTAGGATAAATGCCCAACTTGGGCAGCACATTAAAGAATGTTATGAACAGATAAAGCCTATAGGAATTAACTCACCTATTTTAGTGAGCCAAAAAGGAACTGTTTTCACTATCCAAAGAATCAATGTGATACTAAAAGAGGTGAAAAAGAGGTACAAACTACGTTTAGGCAATTTCAGTTGCCATTCCCTTAGAAAGACTTTTGGCAGACAAGTTTATAATATGAACAGTGACAATTCAGAACTAGCCTTAGTCAAACTGATGGAACTGTTTAATCATTCCAGTGTAACCATAACTAAAAGATACTTAGGTTTAAGGCAGGAAGAACTGTTAAACACTTATGACTGTCTAAGTTTCTAATCTGTTGGAATGTGACAAAGTTTGAAATTTCTGGACTATTACAGAAATAGAAAGTTTTGTCACATTCCGATAGTCCTATGCAATCCAGTTCCGAAATGAAGTGGAAACTGTCTTTTTAAAAAAGCATGGTACAGCTTGTAGTTTATGATATGTGCATTTTTCGAGAACTACTAATAAGGTTTGAATGGTCGTACCATTCTGCAATATTAACTATAATCTTTCTAACTAATAGTAAGTATGAGTTCCGTCTTATATGCCCACTTCTAATTTTTATACTGCAATGAAGTTACAACTAAAGGAAGCTGATACTAGCTAATTACTTACTACAGATATGTTTTGAAACACTTGGAACTGCATTTATCAGCGTTTTGTCTTTAGCTATTCAAAACCTTTCATTAACTTTGCAGCAATTTCAGTGGGCTTAATGTGTTAAGACACTGGAAGGACATATTTAACGAAAGGTGTTATTGAGATTATCTTCTTTTTCTCAAATTCTCGCAAAATTTGAAAGACTGTGAAGATGATAGCAATAGCACCACACCATTTGATATATACCTACCTTATATACATAAGGCTCTTAGATATTGTCAAAATTGGTGTGGGTTGCTATTGTTTTATCCACAGCCAAGGCAATGCGAGAAGCCAGAGAAAAAGGGTAAAGCAAATAGTGTTCCCACACCTTATTTTTTTATCCGCTTTCTTCGGGGAATTAGAAAGCATATCTAATTAAAGGATATGACATATATTATTGTATTTCTTATTTTGATTGTTATATGGACAGCACTTGAAGAACATTAACAGTATAATCTCTATACATAATTCTACTATGGCAAGAATTTTTTATGTTATAACATTACTTACATCTTGTAATTCCAAGAATGGAAAAACAATGAGCAAATTACCATTTATCATTATTGGATTACTTAGTTTAATAGCTTGCAAAACAGACAAAACATCTGTTCCGCTAGATTTTGAGTGCTTTAATCAGCCACATATCTACATAAAGTATAAGCAACCTATAAACGAATATACGGTAAAAGTAATGTGGCTGCAAAATGGTGAAGTAGGTAATGCTCTATTCTGTTTAGAGAAACAAGGAATACAGTATTATTGCTTTGCAGAGAAATGGACTGATAAGATTCTGTATGATAAGGGCAACACATATCCGAACAACACCGTTATAGAGTTGGACTATACGGCTAAATTAAAGAGCGAAGAATACCTTTCGGATGATTCTCCTTTCTTCTTTTCTGATGTTGATTTTGACGGAGAAGATGAGTTTATTATCAACCGCTATAAAAGTGGTTCAAGGGATTCCAATGCCTATGACGTGTACGATGTTACACCATACGGTTACTTTATACGGAAAACAGAAGCACCATTTACAGAATTAGAAAATGGGCAGTGCAAGTTTGATTTAGAGAACAAGACTATTACTGTTTTTGGTTCTAATGGCTGGAACAATACTATCAATCATACCTACCAACTAAAAGGAAATAAATTTGAATTAGTACAATCAGAATAACTATTAAATATCAAACAGAAATGAGAATTTTTAAATTAATTGGAATGGCTTTATTAGCCGTAGTAATGAGCGTGAATTTCACTTCTTGCAGTGATGATGATGAACCTGTCAAGAATGATGATGGTGTAATTACCAATCAAAAACAACTTGTTAAATTAAAAATGACAGACGAAGATGGAGAATCAGTCATTACTGAATATTCTTATGACAGCAAAGGTAAGCTGCTATCTGCCAATCGTATAGAATCAAATTATAGTAGAGAATACAATATTACTTGGGGAGCAAACAAAGTCATCGAAAGTACGGATGAAGATGCAATTACATATACATTAGAAAATGGATTGATAACACATACTTCTGATAGTGACGGAGGAGATTTGGATGATACAGACTTTACTTATAATGCAAACAGTCAGCTAGTAAAATTCCAAAGCAATATAGATGATTACTTATTTTATGATAACATATCTTATACATGGCAGGGTGAGAAATTAACAAAGATAACAAGCCTTGACCAAAATGATAAAGATAAAGATGTTTATGAATTTTCTTATAGCGGAAAAACTTGCAAAGGCTATCTACCGATAATGGTATGGAATGTAGATGATTTACGTCCATTATTGGAAGCACATCCCGAATTGGTAGGAATGAGATGCAACCAACTTCCAGACAAAATATATAGTAAAGATGAATATAACGAAGAAACAGAACTATATACCTATACATTTGACAAAGACGGATATGTGGAAAGCTGTACTGAAGTATCTACTTACAAACGCCTAGATAATAATGAAACAAGAACAGAAACTACAATTTATACTTTCACATGGGAATAGTCTAGTGAAACTATAACTAACGAAAAAGCCAACCTACCCAATTACGGATAAGTTGGCTTTTTCAGTTCTAAAACATAACATTTAACGCTTTCTCTTTTTGAACTTCTTACTAGGGGTAAGCCCATACACGCACTCTGGGAAATAAGTGCGGAGAAATGCTTCATTCGCTAAACTATAAGTGGTAATAGTATGCGTTTCCATGTAATCGGGTATTAGATATACCTTTGCATCTTTTCTTATCTAGTCTTTCATAGCTATAAAATTTTGAGTTTCACATATCCAACTGTATTCAATATTACAGAAAAATCAAAATGAGAATACATACTATATCTCGTAATATTCTGTATTTCTTTATTTTAAGCAAGGTATAACTTTGAAAAGTCAAAATAGAGATTCTTCAATATCTCATGCAGGTTACTGAAATCGGCGGCTAACAACAGCATGGCTTACCAATATCTGTCGTTAGTGTCCCCGTACAGAGCCAGCACCCGGTTGGTGTCCCCCTTTTTCTTGGAGCGCAGGTAGCTCACCGCAATGTTCTTGTTGGTATAATACCCGACCAGATTGCGGTATTGCCTTACCGAGTTGTAGCACCTGTCCACCACGTCCATGCGCTCCTTGTCGCTGAGTGAAAGCGTGGTGATGTTCACCACCCCTTTCATTTCCTGAAGCACGTCGTTGCTCTCTTCCAGCAATTTGGTATAGCCGAAGGCGATGGCTCCGAGTTCCTCCACCGTATAGTTCTCGTCGCGCATCATCTTCTGAAAACTCACAACGTAGGTGTCGGAAATTTCACCGATCATCAGGATGGTTTTCTGTACCTTGCGTGCATCTTTTACCAGATTGTTTACAGATTTCAAAGCGTCGTAGTATTTTTTACCCTGCTCGTAAATCTTGACTGTTTCCTGAAAATTCTTTATCATGTTGGAAGCCGTCGAAGAGGTCTGTATAATCTGTTTGGTCGTGTTCACGATACCCTGCGCCAGATTAGTAGGGTCTGTCACCACCCATTGTGCGCTTGCCCTGCCTGCAAGGAGCAGGCACAGGCTGAAAAGCATGATTATTTTCGTTCTCATTACGTTACTTTATTAAATGGTTGTTACTATGGTCTTTCGCCTGCCCTTGTGTAGTCACCGTTCGGTGAAAAGGTCAGCACGTCGGTTTCCTCGTTGTAGGCGATGTCAATCCGGTAGCCCGTATTGATAAAGAGATTTCCGCTTTCCTCCACAATCAGAAAGGTTTCCGGTTTCAGCTTGCGGCTGACACCCGACTTCTTGAAAACGGTTATCTTGTACTGTTCGCCTTCTTTGAACACCAGCACGTCGGGCTTTCTGCCCACGCTTACCCAATTACCGCACAGCTTGTCCAAATTAGTTTCTTTTGCTTCCCCGCAGGCGGTCAGCAGCAGGGAAGACAAGGCAAGGGCATAGCCCGCCAGCTCGATAAGCCGGCTTTTTGAAATAAATGTCATGTCAATTGATTTTTAAGTTTTACTTCTTTTTTTATCGGCAAGTTGCTTGATTGCCAACTCGATACTGCCCAGCTTGTCGGCAAGGGCAAGCACTTCCATCTTTTCGGTTTCCTCCGTCGTGAATGTCAGATATTCTTCCGCCGAAACTTCTGTCGCATACACCGCACTTTGCGTTCCGCCAAGACCTATCCACACCTCCTTATAAAGCCGGTTCGGATTGTTCGCCATGTTGATGGAGAGTATCTGCCCCCGTTCCTTGTCCGTCAGCCCCAGCAAGTCCTGAATGGCATCGAACTTGTTCATGTACTTTCTCTGGTCTAACAGGATTTTACAGTCGGAATTGTTGATAATCGCCTCTTTCACGACGGGAGAACTGATTATGTCGTCCACTTCCTGCGTCACGACGATGGCTTCGCCAAAGTATTTACGGACGGTTTTATAGAGATATTTCAGATACTCACTCATGCTTGCCGAAGAGAGGGCTTTCCACGCTTCCTCCACGATAAGTTGTTTTCTGATACCCTTTAACCGCCTCATTTTGTTGATGAACATCAATAGTTGATAGGACAGGAAATGACATGCGAAGCAACTATTTAATTGTTAGTACTTTATGTCTTTTGGTGGCATAATAGTAAGACAGGATAAAATGCCAAGAACAGACAGGAATAGTCACCGTTCCGTTACCAAGTCATTACCTACTTTTCATCAGGAGCGACAAGGCAGAATAATGGATTTTAGGGCTGATTGACAGAATCGAAAGAAGCGTTACTTCATTCGTCCGTAGATGGCTTTCTTTGGCTGTGGCTTCCATTCTTCAAGTAACTCACTTAAGCAATAATTTTGTAACCAATTAAAAGTGAGCGTATGAAAGAAGAATTAAAGGTGTTATTTTACCTCAAAAAGAACCAAGTAAATGCCAGCGGGCTATGTTCCGTAATGGGGCGCATTTCCATCGGACAGTCGATGGCACAGTTTTCGGCAAAGGTAGAAGCCGAGCCATCAAAATGGGATGCCAAAGCGGGACGAATGACAGGAAAGAGCAACCACGCTTTACAAGTAAACCGTCAGATTGATAAAATCAATCTAAGCATTCACGCCCGTTTCAAAGAGTATCTAACCAATCGGGGGAGCATAACAGCCGAAGAATTGAAAAATGCCTTTCAAGGCATTGCCACCACACAGGAAACCCTGCTGAAAGTATTTGCGGAGCATAACGAGGTTTACGGTAAACGTGTCGGAATAGACAGGGTGAAAAGAACATACAAAGGCTATTGTAATGCTTACAGTCATTTGGCTGACTTCCTGCAAAAGAAATACCATGTTCGGGATATGTCGTTTAATCAACTCACATTCTCTTTTATAGAAGCCTATGATTTTTATTTACGGGTGGATTTGAAGATGAAACCAAATACTATATTAGGCTACATTATTCCGTTCAGAAAAGTAGTTCGCATTGCTCTAAACAAGGGATTTATTACTCGTGACCCATTTACGGAATATAAACCTGAACGGGGACAGAGTGAACACCGTACTCTAACGAGCGAAGAACTACAAAAGATAATGAACGCTACATTTGAGTCCCCTAACCGCACATTTATTCGTGACTTGTTTGTCTTCTCCTCTTTCTGCGGATTGGCATTTGCCGACATACGGAGATTAACCGAAAAGGAGCTTGTTACAACAGAGGACGGGAAACAATGGATTGTCATGGCAAGAAAAAAGACAGGTACAATCTCCCGTATAAGGTTGTTGGATATACCCCTGCAAATCATAGAGAAGTACAAAAAGGATAAAGTATGCGAAAAAATATTCAATGTTCCCGGATATTCAACTGTTGATATAAACCTCAAACGTATTGCCGAAATATGCGAGATAAACAAGGCTCTCACCTATCATCAAAGTCGTCATACTTTCGCTTCGGTGGTGTGTCTCTCGCAAGGCGTACCCATCGAAACGGTTAGCAGAATGTTGGGACACAAGGATATACACACCACACAAATTTATGCGACCGTTTCCACTCAAAAGATAAGTGACGATATGAAAAAGCTATCGGAACGGATGGCGGAAAAGTTCTCTTTTGTTAAATCTCAAAACCAATAATAACACCATGCGTAGCACATTCAAATACCTATTTTACATCAATAGGAACAAAATAAAAAAGAACGGGCTTTGTCCCGTGATGGGGCGTGTGACTTTAGACGGGGAAATCGCCCAATTCAGCACAGGGTTAGAAACCAATCCCGATTTGTGGGATGCCAAAACGGGACGTTCAACGGGGAGAACGACATACGAAGCAGGTGTGAATAGAGAACTAAGAAGCCTTTCAGCTTCCATAGAAAAGCACTATGCCAGTATTGTAGAGAAAGATGGCTATGTGACTGTAGCTAACACTTGAAAAGGGACCCGGGTAGCATTTGAAACGTGTACCACCCGATAGGTTTTGCAAAGTTAATTAAATTTGTTTATTTATCATATCTTGTGTTTCTTTCATTCTGTACGATTTTCCCGTCATGTTCAGTAGAATCGCCTTGTGCGTTAGCCTGTCTACCATTGCTGTAACTAGTACTTTGTCTGCAATAATCTCGTCCCATCTGTTGAATGCGAGATTTGTTGTAATGACGGTTGTTTTCTTGTCAGTTCTGAGTGACAGATGGTTGAACAACATCTCCGCTCCCGCCTTGTCACAAGAAACGTATCCGAACTCGTCGCAGATGACCATGTCGTATCGTTCGAACTTGTTCTCGAGTGCCCTTAGTGTCATTGCGTTCCGGCATTCCCTTATCTGCGTAAGCAGTCTGGGCACGGAAGTGAACAGTACGGAGTATCCCGCGTTACAGGCCGCAATCCCCAAGGCTGTAGCCAGATGGGTCTTTCCGGTACCGGGATTCCCGTATAGTATAAGGTTGCGCCCTTCCTTGATGAAATCAAGTGTCTCAAGGTTTGGCAAGGCCTTCCGCGCTTCTGGCGGAAGCGCGTCCGTGTCTATTTCGTTGAGGTATCGCAACTGTGGGAACGCGGCATTTTTGATGCGATGCCGACGCTGGTTCTCCGAGCGGTTTTCTTTTTCCTGACGCAGGAGTTCGGCCGTGAACATCCACAGGTTCCATCGTTCATCAAGTCCTTGCTGTATAAGCAGGTCGATGTCGCGTCGTACCAGAGGGAGTTTGAGGTCGAAGGCATACGCACGTATCCGTTCGCGTATGGAGTCTTGATTTTCGTTTTGTTCCATTGCTATGCAATTTTTATGTTGTTAGACGGTAACTTTGTTTACAGGTTGTTGTGTGGCGCCACATCCGATCATCGCCGAAAGTGTGTCCAATGTCTGTGAGGCCGATTCTTCAATGGCGGTCTGTTGTGGATCGGACGGGGTCAGGGTGGCCGCGTCTTGACGGACGTTTGCGGTTCCATTGCCGTCACTGGCCAGCATCTCGGCGCTCAATTGTTCGGAAGACAGGCGTTTGAGTCCCCGGGAGGACAGACGGTCTGCCGCAGCCAGTATGTCGGCATAAGTGCGCTGGTTGTCACGGGTAAACACGAGCTGTTCGACAAACGATCTGGGAGAATCCGTAAAATGTTTGCGAAACAGTGCCGCCACGTCCGGGTGTACCTGTCGCATGGCCGTGGATCGTCCCAACGCCGCAGGCTTGCGAAGGAACGTGCCCAGATAGTGCATCAGGTCGATACACCAGTCACCGAGACGCCGGGAGCGTACATACGTGGCTACCTTGTCGCGACCGTCAAGCACGACAATACGCTCGGAATACATCTTTATGGGTACCTCCCGACCGACAAGCCGGTCAGGCACAGAGTAATGCACACCATCGACGGTAATGGTGGAATACTTCCCGACACGGGCATGCCGCTGCTCAAAGCAGCCCATGTCACCGTGGTCAAGCGGCCGCAAAGCCGCAATATCGGCCTGTACGCGCTCCTTCTTCTCTTGCGCAGACATGTTGGAAGCCTCCCCGTTGAGCCTGTCACAGACCTTGTCAAGATGATACTGCGCCTGCTCCAGCGAACCGAAACGGACATCATAGGCGAAAGCCCGCCGGCGGATATGTTCCACCGAACGCTCCACCTTACCTTTCTCCCATCCCGAACGCGGATTACAGAAATGAGGGGTGAAACAATAGTGGAGTTCCATGCGGCGCAGGGCATCGGTATGTTCGCGCTCCTGTCCAAGGAACTTCTTGACGGCCACCCGCATGTTATCGTAGGCCATTACTTGCGGCGTGCCCCCCAAAGCACGGAAGCAGTTGCGGTGTGCTTCCATCAGGGCCAACGTGTCCTCGCGGGAGAACAGGTATGCCCGCCGCAGGTTGCTATGGTTCATCGTGAACACGGCCATGTGCAGCTTCGTCTTGACACCGGCAATCCAAAGTGTCAGCACGCCCCAGTCAAACTCGCACCGGAACCCCGGTTCATACTCCTGGCGGATGAACGCCGCCGGGGACTTGGCTGGAGCGGACACCGCCACTTCCAATGCACGGACATACTGGCATACCGTCGAATAGGCAATCTCTATGCCTTGATCGCGCAACCGGCGCCACATGTCAATCTTGCGCATCTGCTGCTTGCGCAATCCGGCCGCGGCATTAGACCGGTTGCGGGCCATGAAGCCGTCTATCGCCTCCATCACCTGCTGGTTCATCACTCTGCGGACACGTTTGCTGCTGTCATAGCGCACCGGCTGCTGCAGGTACGTGTCCATTGCTTCCGCATCGGGGTTGTCACCGACCGCTTGTTCGAAAGCCCGGAGATACTTGCGTACAGTCTTGCGGCTCATGCCGTTACGACGGGCGATCTCACGGATGCTCAATCCGTCACGCCTATAGGCGAGAATTATGGAATCTCTTTCTTCCATGTGGTACATATTATGAACGCCATTGGTTTTTATGAATATACCAATTTTGTTCGGTTAAACATACCCATGGGTGGGGCACTTTTTAAATGTTGTTCCGGGTCCCTTTTCAAGTGTTAGCTACAATGAACGTGTAGAAACTTTCCTCTACCGGAAAATCGGCGGCATTGCCGGGAATGGCAGCCCAGAAAAGCGTCGGCGTATCGACGGTGTTGTGGCGGGGCTTGCACTCCATTTGTGCCAACTGACTTCCTACCTCGTTCCTAATCCGTTTCAGTTCCTCACGGTCATCGCTCCACGCCATCACGTTGCAATGGCAGCGTACCGAAGTCAGCCCGAAACTATGCGCCTCGTTCAGATACTCGTCGATCCACTCCTTGTTGATTTGGTTGGAACGGCTGTACCTCGAAAGCGAGTGCATATTCTTCGCCATCTTCTCGAATTTCTGCAAATTGGCGGCACTGTCGTCGATAAACACATATTGGTTATAAATATGGTTGCACGGCAGCAGCAGCCCGATGGGAGCCGCAAAGGACAAACGGCAGTCGCTCCGGTCGGTCGATAACTTCTCGTACCGGCTGTCGGTTGCCACTTCCCCCGGCAGGTCTTCCACGTCCGAGAGGGTGTGCAGGCACAGGTGGTTGTCCCCGATTTTCATTTCGTCCGCTTTCAGGGTAATATCCTCCAGCGTGGTTGTGTCGGTCTGAGACAATGAAAAGTATTTCTCAATAATACCCGCTTCGGTATCCGTTCCGGTTATTTCCTCATCGGTGAGCTGCCGTAAACCGAGATAGCCGCTTTCGTTCAGGATACTGGCGAACTGCCCGACGGATTCCAGAAACTTCGTTACCGCCTCCTTGTCCTTTATCTCCTTCGGAACGATGAAGCCCCGGCAAAGGGTGCTGAAATTGCTTTGGGTGCGGCTGCGCTCCTTTGTCGTTTTCGTCAGGAACAGGTAACAGTAATGGTTCAGATACGGGCGTTCATTGAAATGACGCTCGAATGAACGGCTGAGAAAACTCATGTCTTCCCTGTCCGTGTCCGGCTTGTAGGTTTCACGGATGAAGATGTCCTGCTTGTGGACGATGCAGTAATCCGGCAGCACCTTCATCGCCTTTACCCATGTGGCGTGTATCGCCTCGTATTCCGCCGAAGTGACGGTATAGAGTTCGGGCAGTTCCACCCGGAAACCCACCGTGATGTCGGCATCCTTGCTGACGATGCAGCCATGTTCCACTGAAAGCAATGGAAACTTGCTTTCCAATGTACTCGCTTTTAATGTATTTCTCATTTCTTCCTCCTTTTCTTGAATAGCTTGGGGATTTTACGGCGGTTGATGATGTATTTGGGATGGCTGCTGCGGGCTTGCACTTTCATCAAGCCATGTTCGCCGTATTTGGCGTTCAGGGCGAAGGTCTGCCACACCAGAACCGATGCGGCGACCAGCCCGAACCCAATGCAGAACCATTGGTTAATGCCAACCAGATACATGATTATAAAGAGGATAAAGACGGCAAGCAGACCTCCTATAAATATAAATAGGTACTGCGCCTTTAACCCTTTGAACTCAACCGACTTTCCAATCCCCCTGTTGATTGGAAACTCTGACATAACGCTGATTATAAGAAGAATGAACGCAATATAGTGGCGGCTACAATCAGGAAGATACACGCACCGAACCACGAAGCGGCGGTTTTGGAGGTATCGGGATCACCCGAAGAGAACTTGCCGTACACCTTGACTCCGCCAATCAAGCCCACAACGGCTCCAATCGCATAAATCAGCTTTGTCGCCGGGTCAAAATATGACGTTACCATATTGGTGGCTTCTGTGATACCCGCCATGCCGTTGCCTTGTGCCATTGCGGAGGATGCAGCCATCAAACAGGCTGCCGAGAAAAGAATCTGTTTCTTTGTCATAAATACTTTTTGAATTTGTGCTGCCGGGCAGAGTTGGATAGGCCCTGCTTCCGGGCAGCGGTTGATACTGTTTTTACTTTTTGGATTTTAGTGGCGGCACTCCGCTTATCCGTACTCTTTCTGTTTCATTGTCCGTTACTTTTTTAATCGTTACACAAAATCCCGGATGTCGAACCCGCTGATGTCCTGAGGCACTTCGGAAATATTTTGGGGACGGACTACATTCCCGACCGCCTTTCCCTCCCCAGAGATAGTCTTACCGGAAATTTCATCCATTAACCCCGTTATCTTTTTCGCCCGTTCAGGGTTACTTCCAATCATCTTGTTGAAAAGTTCGTTGCCTTCCATATCCGAAAATATCTGTCCGGCACGCCTGCGCTCTTCCGCAGTGGCTTCCGGGTTGTCGGCTATGTTCACCGCTTCGCCGATTTCCTCGAAGCTGGCTCCGGTGGCTAACCTTTTGGCGGGTATCCGCCCTTCCTCGTCACCGTCCGCGTATTCTACCGGAATATCATCCATGCGGATGTCGGAAAACGCTTCGTCCAGCTCATCGTCGGGTATCCGTGCCGCAGGTTCTTCGTCCTTTCCGTCGGCAAATGTAACGGCAATATCCGTAACATCCTCATCTTCAATCTCTGTGGCGGCTTGTGGCTCCGGGATGGTAGCTTGTGGCACTTTCGGCTGTATTTTGAACCGGCTCTTGCCGACAATATCATCCGCTGTTTCCGGCGGTTTTATGGGCGGTTTTTCCTCTGCCGGAGCATTGTTTCCTTGCCGTCTTCCAAACAGGATATAGTGTACCAGCCACGCGTTATAAAGCAGCAATAGGCATATCAACAAGGTTTCCATAGGCTCATAATACTGTTTCCTTTACTCATATTCCTATTCTTAAATATTAGACAACGGGTTGCAATACTCGTTATGCAATTCTCCAATCTCCGCACGATGGCGTTCCAAATGCTCTGCAATCACATTATCCAGATAGCTGAACAGGGAAACCTTTCCGTGACCGATAGTCTGTACAATAGCCTGCATTTTCTGATGATGCTCCTGACGGATATAAATCGTTTTACCTAATCTTGCAGAAATCTCTGCTTCTTTGAAAAAACGCTTGGCGTAACTTTTCTTTTTATCTTGCAATGTCAAATTCTTCTTTTTCATGTCAATATACTTCTTCATAATGTTTCTTATATAGTTTCTTTATCACTTCCTCGTATTCCTCGAAATGCTGTGTCAGCACATGGTCTATGTAACCGAACAGGGATAGTTTGTCTTTCCCGATAACCCGGATGATCCGCAATATCCGGTCGTGGTATTCCTTTCGTACATACACGAGTTTCCCCGAACGGGCTGCCATTTCCACCTCACGGATAAACAACTCCAAATATTCCTCTTCGCTTTCATTTTTCTTGCTGCGGGATACCTCCTTTGTTTTTGATGGTGGAGCAGGTGCTACCTTTTTAATTTCTTCCGGCTTTTCCTCCTGTTGCAATTCTTCCGGAATAGGCGCAGGAGGTTTGGGTATGGGGGCAGGTGGAATATCCGGTCGGACGGAGTTGATAATCGAACCGGCATCCACATCTACATGAAGTTTCTTTGCCATAGACTACTGCTTTATGATGGTTAATATCTCTTCTGATAACGCATCCAGATTGCTGCCTTTTATCAAAGCCTTTTCCGGAGGGAAAAGAGTGGAACGGAAAACGGCTTTATTGCCTTCTTCCATCGCCTCCCTGCGGAAGCGTTTACTGTCGGGAAGTATTGTTTTGAGAATGGGCACGCCCATCTCTGCCGCCACTTTCTCATAAATGCGGTAGAGGTCTGTCTTTTCCCGTCCGTCCACCATGTTCCACAGAAGATATAATCCTTTGATATTTGCTTTGCCACTGCTTATCAGGTGGTCGTTCACCATTGAGGCAAATTGCAGTGAACTTTCCATCACTACACGGTCGGCGGCAATCGGACAAAAGATATAGTCCATTGTGGCTATCGTATTGACGATGCCCGTACCGTACATTGTTCCCGGCAAATCGAAAAAGATGATGTCGAGCGGCATCCCTGAATTAATAAGCCTTTCGGCTGCGCTCGCCGCATCTTCGGGACGGCTCTCCAATACCGGATAGGCTTTTTTCTGCAACCGTTTGAACTGCTCGTAAGCGGCTACCTTGAAACGTTCGTTCTGCTCAATGTTTTTCATATCCCGTTCACGCATATCCTTGATGCTGAACTGTGGAAAATCGCAATCCACCACTGCCACATTCAAACCTTTGACGTAATGCAGGTAGCTTGCTGTCAATACGGTCAATGTCGTTTTCCCTGCGCCACCTTTTTGGGTGGAAAATGCTACTAATAAAGGCTCATTCATTTTTCTAATTTTTAATTGGTTATACAATCTGTCTGTTAATCTGTTATTTTACTAATTGCTTCATTGATTGGCGGACTTGTCATAAAGTCGATAAACTTGTTTATCAGTTGGCGGCTTTGTCTGCCGGCTTGTTTGTTTACCGGTTCACCAACCAATCATCCCACCTGTTTATACTTCGGTTCATTTATCACCTTACCAATTGGAAAGTTCACTTGTTTGTCATTCAACCGGGCGGACAACTATTCATTTTATAGACTTGCCGATTTACAAATTACCTTGTTGATTGTCCGCATGACTGGCGGATAAACAAGCAAGTCTTTCAACTCATAAACCGACTCATGTATCAGTCTGTAAACAGGCTCATCAATCAATTCTCCGGCAAATAAACAACGAATATTCTTCACTTGTATCGTTTTGCAAGGCGGTGGCAGCTTGTGGCTTCCGTATGGAACCTTGTGGCACTTTCAGCATTGAAAATCAGGTGGATAAAGGCTGTACTTTTGCACCCAAGCGACAAGGCTTACTGTTCACGACCGAATGGCAACCGTGATAGGCTGACTGCAATCCGTCCCCAGACGGATTTTTCTATTCACAAGAATAGAGCAAGGTGTCTTTTGAGTAACTCAAAAGGCAGCGGGTAACCCGCCACACCTTGCCCTTGCAGGGAGCCGGGCAATCCTCCGAAGTCGGACTGCCCCAAACTGCCGTAGGCGTTGAAGAGTGGCTTTTGTCGTGATACCACTAAAATCCACGTTAGATGAAAGAAAAGACAAAGAAAACGGGACGCATCCCGAAGTTGAACCCCAAGACGCACTGCGTGATGGTGCGTTTTGATGACGAGGAACATGCCCGTTTCCTCACCATGTACGAGCAGTCGGGCGAGTACGCGAAAGCGGTTTTTATCAAAGCCCGTGTGTTCGGGGAGGAATTTAAGGTCATTAAAGTAGATAATTCCTTTCCCGAATACTACGCCAGACTCTCCGACCTGAACGCCCAATTCCGCAGGATCGGAGTGAATTACAACCAAGTTGTAAGGGAACTTAAGAGCCGTTTTTCCGAGAAAAAAGCGATGGCATTGCTTTATAAATTGGAAGAAACCACCCGCCAGCTTGTAGCGGTGAGCCGTGAAATTGTAGCATTGACACAGAAATTCGAGCGGGAATGGTTGCGAACATCAATGTAGGAAACTCCCTGTACGGTGCGTTGGCATACAACGGGCAGAAGGTGAACGAGGGCGAAGGAAAGCTGCTTGCCTCCAACAAAATCTTTGATAACGGTACGGGAACGGTGGACATTGCCCGTGCCACAGCAGATTTTGAAAGGTATCTTCCTGCCCGTATGCGTACCGAGAAGCCGGTTATCCACATCTCACTGAATCCGCATCCGGAGGATAAATTGACCGATACGGAGCTGGCGGACATCGCACGGGAATACATGGATAAAATCGGTTACGGCAACCAGCCATACATCGTATTTAAGCACGAGGACATCGACCGCCACCACCTGCATATCGTTTCCATACGTGTGGGTGAGGACGGTAAGCGGCTCAACAACGACTACATCCACCGCCGAAGCAAACGGGCTACCAATGCACTGGAAAAGAAGTACGGGTTGCACCCGTCGGGAAACAGCAGGCAGCGGTTGGAACAAGGGGCACTCCGCAAAGTGGTCGTATCCGGGGGGAATGTGAAACGCCAAGTCGGAAATGTGCTGAAAGCCCTCTCGGAAACCTACCGTTTCCAATCGCTCGGTGAATACCGTGCTTTGCTGTCCCTCTACAATATCACCGTAGAGGAAGCACGGGGCGAGGTACACGGCAGGCAGTACAGGGGACTTGTCTATTCGGCGACCGATGATGCGGGAAACAAGACCGGAAATCCGCTGAAAGCCTCCCGCTTCGGAAAGTATGCCGGATATGAAGCCTTTGATAACCGGTGCGCCGCCTCCCGAACCGAAATAAAGGAAAAGGAGCTTGCAGGGCGGACAAAGACTACCATTCTCGCCACGCTCCGACAAGCATCCGGCAAGGATGAACTTATACGAGTGTTGAAGTCCAAAGGGATAGATACCGTATTGCGGGAAACCGATACGGGCAGGATTTACGGTGCGACCTTTATCGACCACAACACCGGTTGCGTGCTGAACGGTTCACGCATGGGCAAGGAACTCTCCGCAAATGCTTTGCAGGAATGGGTGGTTGCAGCAAGCAGCCCTATACCGACGGGAACAGGTACTACCGACCCGTCACAACATACCGGAGAGCGTGAACCGTTTGTGCCGTTCACGAAACAAGTCCATGAACCCGGTGAGGATTCTGTAACCGGAGGTATGTTCGACCTGTCCATCGTACCCGGTACTGATCCGGAGGAAGAAGCGTTCCGCCGGAAGATGCAGCGGAAGAAGAAAAAGAGAAAAGGCAGGGGTATTTAATTGTAGAATTTTAAAATAAAATCAGTATGTCACAACAAGAAGACGATTTGAGGGCATTGGCGAAAATCATGGATTTTCTGCGTGCCGTGAGTATATTATTTGTGGTAATCAATATCTATTGGTATTGTTACGAGGCTATCCGCTTATGGGGAGTAAATATTGGGGTAGTTGATAAAATCCTGATGAACTTCCACCGCACGGCGGGGCTGTTCGGCTGTATCATTTACACCAAACTGTTCACCGTCCTGTTACTCGGACTGTCCTGTTTGGGTACGTCGGGCGTGAAGGAGGAAAAAATCACATGGACAAAAATCTGGACGTTCATGGGCGTGGGTTTCGTGTTTTTCTTTCTGAATTGGTGGATATTGTCGCTGCCATTGGGTATAGAGGCGAATACCGCTATCTATATTTTCACGATGGCGGTCGGCTATATCTGCCTCCTGATGTCGGGGCTGTACATAAGCCGCCTGTTGAAGAACAACCTCATGGACGACGTGTTCAACAACGAGAACGAGAGCTTTATGCAGGAAACACGCCTTTTGACCAATGAATATTCCGTGAACCTGCCGACACGTTTCTACTATAAGAAAAAGTGGAACAACGGTTGGATTAACATCCTTTTGCCGCAGCGTGCGTCCATCGTATTAGGTACGCCGGGCAGCGGCAAGTCATTTGCGGTGGTCAATTCTTACATCAAGCAGCAGCTTGAGAAAGGTTACTCGATGTATATCTATGACTTCAAATTCAGCGACTTATCCACTATCGCCTACAACCACCTGCTTAACCATATGGAGGGGTACGAGGTGAAGCCGAAGTTCTATGTCATCAACTTCGACGACCCGCGCCGCAGCCACCGCTGCAACCCCATACATCCCGATTTCATGGAGGATATTACGGACGCTTACGAGAGTGCGTACACCATCATGCTTAACCTCAATAAGACGTGGGTGCAGAAGCAGGGCGACTTTTTCGTGGAATCGCCCATAATCCTCTTTGCCGCCATTATTTGGTATCTCAAAATATACCGGAACGGAAAGTACTGCACCTTTCCGCACGCCATCGAGTTCCTAAACCGCCGTTATGAGGATATTTTTCCGATTCTCTCCTCTTATCCCGAACTGGAGAACTATCTTTCGCCTTTTATGGATGCTTGGCTCGGAGGGGCGGCCGAGCAGTTGCAAGGGCAAATAGCAAGCGCGAAAATCCCACTTTCGAGAATGATTTCCCCGCAACTCTATTGGGTGATGTCGGACAGCGAGTTTACGCTGGACATCAATAACCCCGAAGAGCCCAAAATCCTCTGCGTGGGCAATAATCCCGACCGTCAGAACATATACGGCGCAGCTCTCGGTCTGTACAATTCGCGTATCGTGAAACTTGTCAATAAGAAAGGCAAACTTAAATCCTCGATAATCATCGACGAGCTGCCGACCATCTATTTCAAAGGGTTGGATAACCTGATAGCAACAGCGCGAAGCAACAAGGTTGCCGTGCTTCTGGGCTTTCAGGATTTCAGCCAGTTGGTGCGCGATTATGGCGACAAGGAGGCGAAGGTGGTGATGAACACCGTCGGCAACATTTTCTCCGGGCAAGTGGTAGGCGAAACCGCCAAGAACCTTTCCGAGCGTTTCGGTAAGGTGTTGCAGAAGCGGCAGAGCATCACTATCAACCGGCAGGACAAGTCCACCTCCATCAACACGCAAATGGATAGCTTGATACCGCCGAGCAAAATTTCCGGCCTGACGCAGGGAATGTTCGTCGGTTCCGTGGCGGATACCTTCGACGAGCGCATCGAGCAGAAGATTTTCCATGCGGAGATTGTGGTGGATGCCGACAAGGTGAAGAGGGAGGAAGCCGCTTACAAGAAAATTCCCATCATTACCGACTTCACCGATGAAAATGGAAACGATCGGATGAAGGAGCAGATACAGGAAAATTACAATCGCATCAAAGCGGAGGTGAAGCAAATCGTTTCGGATGAATTGCAGCGCATAGCCGACGATCCGGAACTCTCGCACCTGTTGCAGCAAAAAGGGTAATTCCATTCCATATATATAATAATGTATAGAAGCAACAACGGCAGTAATTTTTGAAGTTACTGCCGTTATTTGCTATATAGATGTTATTTCCGCTTCCGTTCTTTCTCATCGTCCTGTTCCATTCGTTTGTTCAGCCGTTCCCGCATCTTGTCTAAAAAATACGTGCGGCTTTCGTTCTTGCGCCGCTTCATATCCGTATAGGTACTGTAACAATCACGGATGTCGATGTTCAGGAGAGTACCCACAAAGGCGGCTAACTCATGTATCGGGGTTTCCCCGTTGTTGATACTGCCCGTTTCACTGAGTCCGTACACTATTTCCACCAATTCAATGGCACTTCCGGTCCATTGATAGGAGCCTTTCACCTTCAACAGTTCGGTGGACACATCTTCATTGCCATTTTGCAGGTAAGTACGTTTCACTGACAAGAAGGCGTACAGCATCTCCATTGCCATAATGCGGGCAACAAGGTAGTCGTATCCCGTACTGAACTCCGCTTCATCGTCCAGATGGCAAACATCCACATCAATCACGTTTCCTTGTCTTCCACGCAGGAAATAATAGTTGTCCAGATAAGTGGCTCCGCTACGGTAATACTGGAAAAACGCCACATGGCGGTCAAAGAACAGTTTCTGTTCTTCCTGCTGCTTTTCGTAATAATCGTCCAACTCTTCCTCGCCCGGAGGACGTTGGCTCTCAATACGCAATATATGGTGGAAATAAAACAGCGGTCCCAGAATCCGGGGCTTGTACTGTTTGAAAAAAGCGATTTCGTCGGTATCGCTCTCGAAAGGTTCGGATTGGACAAACACTTTCAATTCGGTCAGCTTTTCTTTCAGGAAAATAAGCATTGTCTTGCAATCCTTGATAATATGATTCCCGTTCAAGTCGATGGCAGCTATCCGGTTATCCACCTCCCGTATCATTTCTTCACATTTTATCTGCATTAAACGTTCTCTTTGATTTCGGGCGCAAAGTTACGAATATCAAGCGGATAGCTACTTATTGAAAACAGACCATTCTGTTAGCATTTTTAAGCAGACAACTATTCTTTATCAGATGATTGAATATACTTTTGCCGGATGTTGCTCGGTGTATCTCCGATATTAGCTTTGCAAAAACGGTTCAATTCCTGTGGAGAAGAAAAATTAAATTCATCAATAATATCTGAAAAGGGGATATATACTTGGGAGAGTCGGAAATTTACATTTTCCGCACGCTTTTTTATCAACCACCGATGAACGGGTACACCGAATTCATTCTTGAATATCCGGCGGAATGTATGCACTCCGTAACCACAAAGCTCCGCCAATTCCTCCGTATTATTGGCTTTGCGATAGTGTGTCATCACAAGATTTCGGAATGGCACTTGCTCATCGGTCATCGGATGGAAGAAAGACTGCAATTCTTCCGTCCCATAATAACGTGTGAAAGCCCATATCAGTTCCTTGTGTTTCAGTTTCCACAGGTTGGCATCGTGTGTTTCGTCCGTGAGATAGGACACGATGCCGCTTATAAGGATTTGCAAGGACTTTGGGACAGTCAATTTGCTGCAATAAATTTTAGACCGAAGATATCGGTGCGAGTAGAGGTAGGCAAGGATGCACTTTTCATTCTGGCAGACCGTGTTATTGAACTTATGTACCAGCAGTGTGACATCACTCAGGGCGATGCCTCTGTACTCGCTCCCACGGGGGACGAACATCACTTCTCCGGCACACAGTATCTCGTCATGGAACAGCATACTACTAATCCGTGCGTGTCCTGTGCGGCAAAATATCAGGTAGTTGATATTCGTATCATCGTTGCGAACCGTTTCGCCTACCAGATGGCTTTTCACTTCAAAGTGGCAGTCAATCGGATTTTCATTACAGAACGGGGGCTTATGTTTATTTCTCATCTATTTTCTTTCATTGAATAATACGTCTTGTTTACAATCATGATACTTACTTCATGTAATATCCACACCGGTAGCACAACCAACGACAAGGTAAAGACATCGGAAGCCGGTGTAATTACAGTGGCAATCACTATAATAATCACGATGGCATACTCTTTCTGCATCAGCCCGGTATAGTCTGTGATTGCTGTCAGTAGTGTTGATTGGTTGGCGTATATTTTCCAATTTATAAACCGATTTTTTAAAGATGCAAAATTATGACATTTCAAGGTAGTCCTCGAATCAAAACTATGACATTGTCGGTACTTTTCAATACAATTATATCTGTTTTTGCACTTAAATGCTTACTTTTGCAGAAAAATCAATATATTATGGCATACATGGAGAACTTTATTTCATTTCAGAAAAACGATTATTCCGCCGGTAAAACGGACTTGCGCGAATTAATTGGCAGAACCTATATACCAAACGAGTGTGTATTGCTGTTATGTACGGAAGGGAGGGCTATCATTACAATGAACTCCCGTAAACAAGCTATACGAAAAGGTGATTTGGTCATATTGTTTTCAGATGTATTGCTTTCACCCGTGCATTTGTCTCCTGCATTTTGTGTAAACTATTTGCATTTTTCACATAGCCTGATGGAAAAAATATACTATGACTTGACATCAGAAACCTTTTGGAAATTGATATATGACAACCCTGTATTTCGTTTATCGGAGGAACAATATGATTTGCTGCAAGGATGGTTTAAACAAATGGAATGGATTATGCTTAATTGTGACGAAGCGAATAAAACATCCACACTTCGAAGCAATATATATAATCTTTTTATACTCCTTGATAGTGAAATGCGACGTAACTTTCCTTCGATTCTACAAAATAAAGAGAAAGACAGGGGCAGAATGTTATTTGGGAAATTTATGACATTGTTGGTAAAAAATTGCCACGAGGTTCGGGAAGTGGCATATTATGCAGATCGCCTTTGTATTACAAAGGATTATCTTTATAAGATATGCAATAAAGTAGAACATCGGACGCCCAAAGAAATAATAGACAATATTGTCGCTAACGAAATAAAGCAATATCTATCTGATACAGAATTGTCTATAAAGGACATTGCGAGGACATTTAATTTCGAGGATTCTTCATACTTAGCCCGATTTTTTCGGCGAATGACCGGGATGTCGCCATTAGACTATCGAGGTAGATAAATGTACACCCCACAGACGACAAATGTCTGTGGGGTGTTTCTTTTGTATCTACTCATTTTTCCGGTAAATAATCTTATTTGCCTCCACCTAAAGCGTGATAAAGCAGGATTACGCTTTGTATCTCGTCGAAACGATCCTGTGCTTCGGTCAGTTCGGCTGCCAGCAGCGATTGCTGTGCCGTTAAAACCTCCAAATAGGTCATTGGAGAGTGGCGCATCAGAATCTCATTTTTTCGTACGGCTTCCTGTAGGAGTGCTATCTGATTATTATCGATTTCGACCCGTTGCCGTGCGGTCTGCCAGCCCGTCAAGGCATCGTTTACCTCTTTTCCCGCATCAAGCAGCGATTGTCGGAACAGCAAGGTTGCCTCTTCCTGCTGTGCTTTGGCAATTTTCAGATTGGCACGGTTGATTCCCTTGTTGAACAGTGGTTGCACCATCGTACCGATAGCCCCGAGCAACCATTTCCCCGGATTGAGAATTGCCCCGCCGCCATTGTTCGTCCAACCGAGTGTACCCGAAAGTGTAAGGCTCGGATAGAATGCGGCACGTGCGGCATTGGTGGCATAAAACGCTTGCGCCAGATTGTATTCCGCCAGTCTTACATCGGGACGATTCGCCAATAACTGCAACGGAACCCCAACAGACAACTCTTCCGGAAACCGCTGTCCATCCAGCGTTCCACGTTCAATGGCTTGTACTGGCATGGCGAGCAAGGCAGAGAGGGCATTCTCTGTTTCGTGGATGTTCTGTCGCAGCGAGAGTACCGACGATTCGAGAGCCATCCGGTTCGCCCGCGCTTGCAATACGGCTGCATCGTTCGATTTCCCGGATTGTTTCAAGGCTTCGAGTACCTTTACGGATTTTTCCCATGTAACGAGCGTTCGGCAGTTGATAGCCAGTTGTCGGTCGAGCATCAACAGTGTATAATAACTGTTCGCAACAGTTGCCACGAGTTGTGTCTGTACGGCTTGTTCATAAGCCCTGCTACTTTCGAGGGCTGCCCATGCTCCCCGCTTGGCATTGGTCACCTTGCCGAAAACATCTATTTCCCAACTGGCTGATGCCCCAAGGTTGTAAGTTTTCGCTGTAACTCCATCGTAACGGTTGATACCCCCTTCAGGATTCAACGACGCGGACGGAAGATAGGAAAGACGGGCGTTTTTCAGAACCGCTTCCGCCTCTCCAATCCGCAACCGGGCGATCCGTAGGTCGGTATTTTGCTCCAGACCTTTCTCGATAAGCGTTTGCAGATGCCCATCGGTAAACAACTCGTGCCATGACAGCGAGGCAATTGTTACGGTATCTTCCTTCGGAATCTCCCGGTACAGACCTTCGGTTTTGACCTCCGGACGTGAATAGGGTTTATATATCCCGCAACCCGCCAACAGGCAGGCTGCGAGAAAAGATATAATCAGTTTCTTCATATTTTCATTCTTTCGTCGTTTTTGTTTCCAATTGTTCTATTTCCGCTTGAATCGACCAGTCCGCATCTTGACGAGATGCCTGCACAGGGAAGACCTTCTCCTGCAAATACTGGAAAACGATAAAAAGTCCCGGCACAAGAAATAGTAGTGCCAGCGTTCCCACGAGCATACCGCCGACAGCTCCTGATGCCAGCGAGCGGCTGCCATTGGCCCCCACGCCACTGGCGAACATCAGCGGCAACATTCCGAAGACCATCGTCAGTGCCGTCATCAGAATCGGGCGCAGACGTACCTTAGCGGCTCCAACGGCGGCTTGCGTGAGAGACATACCCGCCTTGCGCCTCTCCACTGCATACTCGGTGAGCAGGATGGCGGTCTTGGCAAGGAGACCAATAAGCATGATAATACCCGTCTGAAGATAGATATTATTCTCCAATCCGAATACCTGCGCAAAGAGGAAGCTACCCAACAGTCCGCATGGCACAGCAAGAATGACCGCAAGCGGAATGAAGAGGCTCTCATAGAGTCCGCATAGGATAAGATAAACCAGTACGATACACACGGCGAAGATTATCGCCACGTTGTTCGTCGTCGTGTTCTCCTCACGGGCAATACCGCCGAACTCGTAACTGTAGTTGTGTGGCAGCACCTGCGCGGCAGTTTCATGAATAGCGTTCAGCGCATCGCCTGAACTGTATCCTTCGGCAGCCATACCATTCACAGCGATGGAGTTGTAGAGGTTGAAACGCGAAAGGTCTTGCGGTCCGTAGGTCTTGGACAGCTTCACGAACTGCGAGAGCGGTGTCATCTCTTCCCCAACACGGGTGTAGATGTGGTTCAACGATTCCGGCGTGACACGGCTCGACGGTTCCGCCTGTATCATCACACGGTAGAGTTTGGAGAAGCGGTTGAAGTTAGACACGTACCCTCCACCGTAATATCCGGCAAGTGTTTCCAATATCTCGCTCGGAGAGATGCCAGCCTGCTCGCACTGTGCCGCGTCGATGTCCACCCAATACTGCGGGTAGTTGGTCTCGAATGAAGAGTAAACTTCACCTATTTCGGGACGCTCAGAGAGAGCCGCCACAAAATCGTCCGTCACCTTCTTAAACTCGTTCACGTCGCCACCACGCTTGTCCTGCATGTACAACTCAAAGCCGCTGCCCATGCCGTAACCCGGAATCATCGGCGGTGCTACGGCGAATATAGAGGCTTCGGGTACATCGGAAGCGATGCCATAAACCTGTGCCATCACGCCGTCAGCCGACTGCATAAAGTCCGTGCGCTCTTCCCACGGCTTGAGTGTGAGAAAGAACATGCCCATTGAGGGACCGGAACCGAAGAAAGAGAAACCGGAGGTATAGCTACTATGTTCGATACCCGGAATCATGGAGAAACGCTTGTCGAGCTGTTCCATCACTTCCACGTTACGTTGTAACGACGTACCCGGACGGCTGTTCATGCTTACATAAACCATACCCATATCTTCCTGTGGTACAAGTCCGGTCTTCGTATAACGCACCATCACTACGAGCAGTGCCAACGCCGCCGCGAGTGTGCCCCACATCAGCCACCGTTTGCGAATAAAGAACAACACACCACGCACATACTTACTCACCATAGCGTCAAACACGGCGTTGAACGCCTTACGGAAACGGGCAGCAAAATTATTCTTCTCATTGCCATGCTCATCCCTGTAAGGTTTCAGCAGCAGGGCACAGAGCGCAGGCGAGATGGTGAAAGCGTTGATTGCGGAAAGACCGACTGCCACCGCCATCGTGATACCGAACTGCGTGTAGAACATACTCGACGTTCCACCCATCATTGCCACGGGGATGAACACCGCCATGAAAATGAAGGTGGAGGTGAGTATGGCCGACGCTATACCCTTCATGGCATGGTTCGTAGCCATATATGCCGACTGATAGCCCACGTTGAAGCGTGCCTGCACCGCTTCAACCACTACGATTGCATCGTCCACCACTGTACCGATGGCAAGCACCAAGGCGAAGAGCGTCAGCAAATTTATAGAGAAACCTGCCACGGACATAAATGCAAAGGTGCCGATGATGGACACGAAGATGGAGATGGTAGGTATCAACGTTGAGCGGATATCCTGCAAGAAGAAATACACCACCAATACCACTAATACGATGGCAATTATCAAGGTGATGATAACCTCGTGTATAGAGGCTTTCAGAAAGCGGCTCGCATCGTTCAGCGTCACGATTTCCAATCCCTTTGGCATCTCTTCGGCAATTTCTTCCAGCGTCTTGTCTATCTCGTCGATAACCTCCGAAGCATTTGATCCTGCCGTCTGGAAAACCAACGCCATTGAAGCATTATGCCCGTTCAGTACGGAGGTGTAATTATACGTTTCGTCCCCAAGCTCTACATCCGCAACTTCCCTCAACCGCAGCACTTCGCCTCCCGGCAGCGAACGGATGACAAGGTTTCCGAACTCCTCCGGTGTGGAGAAGCGTCCACGGTATTTCATCGTGTACTGATAGGTGTTGTCATGGTTCTCGCCGAAAGCTCCCGTAGCCGCTTCAATGTTTTGCTTCTCCAGTACGGCGGTGATGTCCGAGGGCACGAGCTTGTACTGTGCCATCTTGTCCGGCTTCATCCAGATACGCATACTGTAGTTGGAGCCGAGCGGCATCACATTGCCAACACCAGCGATACGTTTCAGCCGGGGCTCGATATTGATTTTCATGTAGTTGTTCAGAAACTGCTCGTCATATTTGTCGTCCGGCGAACACAGGGCGAGCGTCTTCAACTCGGCATTCTGCTGTTTCATGGTAGTCACACCGATGCGTGTCACCTCGGCGGGCAGCAAGCTCAACGCCGTGGACACACGGTTCTGCACGTTCACCGCAGCCATATCCGCATCGCTTCCCTGTTTGAAATAGACGTTGATTGTTGCATCGCCCGTGTTCGATGCCGACGAGGTGATGTAATTCATGTCCTCCACACCGTTGATAGCCTCTTCGAGCGGAACAATCACGGCTTTCTGCACTGTCTCGGCATTAGCTCCCGGATAATTGGTATATACCTGTATCGTGGGTGGTGCGATGTCCGGATATTGTTCTACCGGCAACGATACAAGTGCCAGCATACCCATCAGCACGATGGCGACCGAAATAACGGCCGACAGGATAGGTCGGTCGATAAAGTATCTTAAATTCATATAGGCTATTTTTCTCCTTTCATTCTTAATTAATTATTGGCTCCGGGTTCTGATTGATATTCTCCGGATTCTGTTTTTACGATTATCTCCATACCATCCTGCACAAGACCGACACCCTCGCTGACGATGCAATCTCCTTTTTGAAGTCCGCTACGGACAATATACTGCTTTCCGTTATGAATCTTCTCGACGTTAAGCTGCGTGGCGACAGCCTTACCATCTACCACTTTGTAGGCAAACAGTTTGTCCTGCAACTCGTAGGTCACCGATTGGGGAATGATAAGGGCCTTCGGAATGGAACGAGGAATTATCACTTTTCCGATTCCACCGCTGAACAGTAACCGTTGGTCGTTCGGGAACACGCTACGCACGGACACCGTTCCCGTCTGCGGATTGATTACTCCGCTGATGGTCTCGATGCGCCCAGCTTGGTCATAGACAGTTCCGTCGTTAAGCTGTAAACGGACGGAAGGCATCTGCCGGATGGTTTCATCGGGTGAACCGTACTCCCGAATCAAGGCACGGAGCTGGTTTTCCGTCATCGAGAGATAAACATACATTTCTGCATTATCCGAAACGGTGGTCAGCGGTTGCGCCATTGAAGGACCTACCAATGCACCGACACGGTACGGCAACGTACCGACCGTACCGTTCGACGGACTTTTCACCTCGGTATATGAAAGACTGTTGCGGGCATTTATTTCCTCTGCCTTCATTTGTTCCAATCCGGCTTCGGCTACTGCCAGTGTATTTTTCGCCATCAAAAGGTCGTATTCTGAAATTACATTCTCACGTAGCAATGCTTGTTTGCTCTCGTAATCCAGCCGTGCCGTTTCCACCTGCGCCCCGGCAGCGTGTAAATTGGCCGTAGCTGTCCGTAAAGCCGCCTGATATGGCACTTGGTCGATGACAAAAAGCACCTTGCCTTTTGATACGTTTTCCCCCTCTTGTACACATACTTTAGTTATGACACCCGAAACCTGCGGGTAAATATCCACATCTTGCCGCCCTTTAATGGAAGCGGAATAGCTTTCATGGATTTCGGTTGAATCCGTTTGCAACGTAAGCGTGGAGAACGCTTGTCCATACTCTCCCGAAGTATTGTTTTCGCAAGCGCAGAAAAACAATACAGAAATAATTGATAACATCAATTTAAAATGGTTCATACATCATATAATTTTATTTTTCGGTTGCAAAATTATGAAATTAAAGGGGTTAAGCTGATTATCAAAAAAGGCCATTTTGGGTACTTTTCAATACAAAAGTATTTATTCATTCAAAATTACAGTTGCAAAACAACAGAGATAGTATTGAAAAGTACCCAAACATACCGGATTCGGCTATCAAGTATTTGATATATACCCTTTACCTTTGCACCCTCAAAATAAAAGTATTATAAAGACATGAATTATATAGAAGATATACAAAAGAGTTGTTCAATTAAAGAAGGAACGGGAGTTATTGAGCGTTTTTTTCAGGAGTTATATTTTAATGCACCATTATCGAGCAAGGAATTATCTCAAAGAATAATGCTTCCAATACCAATGGTAACTGCATTAAAGAAAGAAGGTATCAGACTCGGAACATGGGAACAATGTGGTGGTGGAATAAAGCTAACTCTTGCCGGAAAAAGCTATAGTGAGCAGGTGCTTGGTTACGAAAATATAGATATTGGTTTGTATCGAAAATTGATGACAAGTGAAGAGGCAAGGGTAACATACGCGAATATCCTTTGTGAGAAATATGGAGTTGCTTTTGATGAACGTCCATCTGCTGACGTGACTCTGGATCAAGCCCAATGTACTATCCGAACAGCATTCCGCCGTGCTTTACTTTGTCTGACTCATGTGGTCTTAGTAGGTAAACATATACTCTGTTTAGGTGATGATGATTTTGTTAGTCTTGCCATTGGTTTCTTATTAAAAGAACTTTACCCTACTCAAAATGTCTATCCGACAAATATCCATGTGATTGATGTGGACAGACGTTATATTGACTTTCTACAGAAACAAGCGAAACTGTATGCATTACCGATAAAGTGTGAGCAAGGTGATTTACGAATGCCTCTTCCTACACATTTGTTAGGTCGTTTTGATTGTCTATTTACTGATCCGCCATATACTCAGGAAGGAGCATCTTTATTCCTTTCACGTGCCATCAGTACATTAAAAGAAGAGCAAGGCCTAAAGATTTTCTTTTCGTTTGGGAATAAGTCGATTGACGAAGGCTACTTATTGCAGAAAAGTTTCCAATTGCACGGTTTATCAATCAAAGATATTCTCGTGCAATTCAATGAATACGAAGGAGCCTCTTCATTAGGCAACAAAGGCCAATTATTCGTACTGGAAACAACGAATCGTACCAGAGCAGTTTTTCCTGTCGAGAAGAAAGGGCGTAACGATATATACACGAGAGATAGGCATCCTAAACAAAATAGTTATCGTTGCAAGCAATGCGGACAAACATATTTAGTAGGGAGTGACAAAGATTTCCAAACTATTAAGGATTTGAAAGAACATGGTTGTCTGATGTGTAAGTGCCACATTTTTCAACGACAGCATAAAAAAAAGAATCCGATAGTTTCCAAATACCACTCTTTGGGACATCATATTCTTGCCGATTTTTATGATTGTAGCAACGAATTACTTGATGATGTAGTACAAGTGCGTATTTATATGCATGAAGCAGCTATAAAAGCCGGAGCTACAATTGTTCAAGAGAATTTTCACAAGTTTGCTCCTATGGGAGTGAGTGGTGTTATTGTTATTCAAGAATCTCATCTGACCATACACACTTGGCCAGAGTGTCGTTATGCGGCTGTCGATCTGTTTACGTGCGGAACAAATGTTAATGCATGGGCTGCTTTTGATTATTTACAAGAAAAATTAGGCTCTGGTAATGTTGAGTACAGCGACTTGGTGAGAGGATCGAAGAACTCATGAATTATCAAAATAGATACTTGTAATCTCAAAATAATCGTTCTTTATTAAAACATAGTATAGCATTTCTTGTAAATATTAAATCATCCGCCATTACCAACATATAAAGGCGAATGATTTAATAAAGTCACATATTTTACAGTTTTATACCCTTCAACTCGTTTTTATCCTTGACATGAAATTCCGGACGCCCGATGATGATATGATCTGTAATGAAATTGCCTGCGACACTTCGTTCATTTACTGGACTACGTACTTGCGGAACATCTTCGGTGCGTAGTGGATTTGTATTGTCGGCATTTGCTACCAGCTTGATCCGCTGCCCGTCATTTCCTCTTTCGATTACTTCTGGTGTAGGCGGTACGAGTTCCAATTGAATCTTCCGTTCCAACACCGCCACTTCGGATTTGAGCTTCTTCAACTCATCCTCCTTTTTCCACGTACCGCCGGCTACTTCCCGAAGTGTGGGCAAATCCTTCTCCAACTTCTCGTTCTCCGTCTTGTACTGCTCCATCAGTTTGGGAATGCGGTCAAGCGCATTGAGGAAATTCGTTGCTGCGGCCTTGTGGTCGGACATTGCCAACTGTCCGTTATTGTAGGTGTACTTGTACGCCCCCTCGATAAAGAAGCGGTTCTGTTTCACCTCCACGCCCTCACGGATGGAGCTTTCCGTTTTCACAAGGATAGGGAAACCGTACAACTCACCGATAGGCAGGTATTCACCGCCCGTTGTGGCGTTCTTGGCAATCTCCTGTAGCCGTATCCCGACACTTTTCGCATCGGTAGCCGCCAGACCGTCCAGCTTTACCGGGTTGCGGTAATACCCATCCTCGTCGGTCTGTACCCGTGAGGTGAAGGTTTCGTAGTCTGCGGTCAGCTTGGCAATGTGTTCATTGTTCTCATCCAATTTCTTGGTATGCGATTCCAATTTCCACGTCGAGCCGCTTTTATCTTTATAGAAACTCTTGCGCTCACTTTCCAATGCGGCAACCTTCTTTTCCAGACGAGCCTTGTCCAACAGGTCGGTGTTTCCGGAAAGGATAGCCATGTACTCCGAGAAGTTCATGCCCGATTTCTCGTCCATGCTGCCCTCGTCGATGGTACGTGCGCCCATCGCCCCGCTTTTAAGCTGGGAAATAAAGGTCTGCTTGCAGTGTAACAGGTTGAACTTATAACTGTCCAGCGATTTTTCAACCGCATAGATAATCACGTCCACCTTGTTGTCGGCAAAGAACTTCGCAATCTCATTGCCCTTTCTTACCGCCCGTCCGTCCCGCTGGGAAAGGTCGGACGGTCGCCACGGCGTATCGAGATGATGAAGCGCAACCGCCCGTTTCTGTGCGTTTACGCCCGTTCCGAGCATACTCGTCGAGCCGAACAATACCCGCACCTTCCCCTCGTTCATGGCATCTATCACCGCTTTGCGTGACTTCTCATTCTTGCACTCCTGAATAAAACGTATCTCGTTTGCCGGAATACCGTAATCCTCAATCAACTTACGTTTAATCTCGCTGTACACGCTCCATTTTCCCGGCTGGTATGTCCCTAAATCCGAGAAAACAAACTGTGTGCCTTTCTGTGCGTCATACTTTTTGTAATACTCCGCAATCTTGGCGGCACAGTGGCTCGCCTTGTTGTCCGGATGGTCGTCGTACTTGTCCGGATCAATCATGCGCATGTCGAGTGCCATTTTACGGGCGTAATCGGTGGCAATCAGCATCTTCGCTTTTTCCTCCGTTTCCGACAAGGGCAACCGTCCCAATACCGTCGCATCACCCGTTTGTGCGAACTCCATCAGTTTCTTGATGAACTCTTCCTGCACGGGTGTGGGCGGTATATTGTGCAGTATCTCGTTCTTCTCCGGCCTGTCCACACCTACATCCGCCGCCGTGCGGTAATCGGTAATCTCATTGTAGAAAGCCGCCAACTCCGGCACTTTGATAAAATAGCGGAACCGTTCTTTCTGTATTACCTGATTCGTAACAGAAAACTCAAAGTCGGTGGTCTTCTTGGCAAAGATAGCCGCCCACGCATCGAAACAGTTGATGTTCTGCCGTTCCAGTTCCTTCGGGCGGAGATACTTGAACAGCAGGTACAGTTCCGTCAGCGAATTGCTGATAGTCGTACCCGAAAGGAACGTAGCCCCCAAATCCTTGCCCGTGCGTTCCTGAATGGTACGCAGGGCAAACAGCATATTGAGTGCCTTCTGGCTTCCCTCGCTGTTTCCCAGCCCCGCCACCCGGTCGTGACGGGTGTTGAAGGTAAGATTTTTGAACTGGTGTGATAAATCCAAACATTCTGATTTATCGCATTATCCGAACTTAAACAAAATCCAAACTTTCACATACAATATATTGAGAAACAGACACGAATAAGCTTTTTGATTCTGATTTTATTCCTTACTTGTAAGTCCATTATTAACTCAAAAAATATAGAATATGGATTTACGAAACTTGAGAGCCACCTACCCACTTCTTCTTTCCTATATGGAAACAGAGAGTTATTCCAAGCAATATATACAATATATTGAAAAAGACATCCTCTGGATTATCAACGAATCAAGTCATTATGCCTGGCGAAGCTATGATGATATTTATCAAACTTATGTTGACAAATGGAGTAACAAAACCACCCTAAACCACAAGAAGCGTAGACTACTAGTAATAGAACGGTTCGATTTGGAATCAAAAATGCCCAATGGCTTAAAACATGCTCCCAAATCATCCGCATACGACTCTTTATCTGCCGAGTTCAAAGACTTTATTGATACATATCGTAATCTTGAAGGCTTAGGATATTCAAAAAAATATCTGAAAAATACGAGCTATATGGTATGTTCTTTCTTATTGGACTTGCAAAACAAAGGAGTAAATTCATTTAAATCAGTTACAGAAGAAAGTGTATTGGATGTTTTTTCTTCCGACGGAAAGATATGCAGAAGCTACAACTTCAAATATACTGTAGAATTTGCTTTCAAAACGTGCTTGCCGTTTTATGGAGATGGAATATGCTCCAGAATGCTATCTTACCTACCTGCTTTACCTCATGTAAAAAAGAATGTGCAATACCTCACCAAGGAAGAGATGTGGCGCATAAAATCAGTGCTTGAGAAAGACAATACACTTTCTCTGCAAAACAAAGCAATTTGCCTATTGGCACTTTACACGGGTATGAGAAGTAGTGATATTTGTTCGCTTACTTTTAAATCCATTGACTGGGATAACGATCTGATTCGTATCAAACAACAGAAAACCGATGCTGCGCTGGTACTCCCATTACGTGCTGTAGTGGGCAATGCCATATTTGACTACATTACCAAAGAAAGACCAAAGTCATCTGCTGATACCATATTCCTGACCGTCAATGCTCCCTACAGGAGGTTGCATTCGTCCAACCTGAACGCAATATGTGTCTCCATTATGGGAAAAGCAGGCATAAGGCAAAATCCAGGAGACAGGAAAGGCATGCATCTTTTCAGGCACTATCTGGCGACCTCCCTTTTGGGCTATGGAGTGGAGCAACCTATAATCAGTTCCACACTAGGGCATCAATCCCCTAGTTCACTTGCACCTTATCTGAGTGCAGATTTTACCCATTTGAAAGAGTGCGCATTGAACATTGAGCGCTTTCCTGTGAGAAAGGAGGTTTTCCAGCCATGAGATTCCAATCATTTTTATCCAGTATCATGGAAAATTATGTCGCTTACAGGAATGCCTCGGGGCGCACGAGTACCAGTTATGTCAAGAACATTATTCATTTTGATCATTATTGTGCAAGGAAATATCCACAGGCAAAGATACTTGAACAAGAGATGGTGGATCAGTGGTGCAAACAGAGACAAACAGAATGCACCAACTCATGTATATCCAGAATATATCCGATAATTAGCTTCTTACGTTATGCCAAGAAAAGAGGACTTGTCGATGTAGCTATCCCTGCGGCCCCAAAGCTTACGCCAAGAACTTACATACCACATCCGTTTACGGAAAATGAACTGGTTTCTTTTTTTAATGCTTGTGATACCTTACGTGTCAGAAAGGGGATGAATGGGGATATCAGAAAAATAACAGTCCCCGTATTTTTCCGGCTTCTTTACAGTAGCGGAATGAGAACAACTGAAGTACGGCTACTCAGGACAGAGGATGTGAATTTAGAGAACGGAGTTATCAACATCAGATTTTCAAAAGGGTTCAACCAGCATTTCACTGTTCTCCACGGCTCCATGCTCGAACTGATGAGGGTATATGATTCTGCTATATCCAAACTTGTACCCAATAGAGTTTATTTCTTTCCAAAGAATGCAGGCAAAGGATTTTCTGACCAATGGATCAGATATTTTTTCAGAATACTGTGGGATCAAAACAACAATATTTATGCAACAGCTTATGAACTCAGACATAATTATGCCATAGAGAACATAAACGGTTGGATAGGCAGAGGACTTGGCGAGCACATGAAACTTTTAGCCCTAAGCAAAAGTATGGGGCATAGCGATATGGAAAGTACCAAATATTATTATTCACTGGTGCCTGGACTCTCTGATATAATGGGACAGGTGACCAATGATACGCTCAATGAAATAATACCTAATATTACAAACAATGAAGAAAGCAAGTAAAGAAGCTTATGAATTAGCCAGACACATATATAACTGGCTACATGTACATACTCCTTCCATCCAGTCAAACAGTCCACATACTATCAGAACATATTCAACCACATTGTCACTGTTCGTGGGATTCTTGGAAGGAGAAAAAAAAATCAATCCTTGTTCTTTAAATTCCGAGTGTTTCTCCCGGGATTATATTGAAGGATGGATTTTGTGGTTAAAAGAGGAAAGAGGTTGTAGTGCTCAAACATGCAATATACGTTTGACGGCACTGAGGGCTTTTTTTAAATATTTGGCAGATAGGGATATTTCTTATCTGTCGATATATCAATGTGCAACGTTAATTCCAAGACAAAAGGTTGCCAGAAAAAAAGTTACAGGCATGAGTAAAGATGCGGTCAAAGCTCTGATGTCGGTACCGAATGTATCGACCAAGACAGGGCAACGTGATTTAGTCCTTCTAATTATATTGTATTGTACAGCTGCCAGAATTGATGAGATCCTGTCTATGAAAATTAAACAATTGCATTTAGAAACTGACAAACCCTATATTACTGTTGTTGGTAAAGGACGTAAGGTCAGAACCCTTTATATACTTCCTAAAGGAGCCGCTCATCTAAAGAGATATATGAAAGATTTTCATTCGATTAATCCCAACTCCAATGCATATGTGTTTTATTCAAGGAACAAAGGCATATTTGGAAAGATGACCCCGGAAAGCGTGAACAAACAACTTAAAAAATATGCAGCTATTGCATATGAGATATGCAAAGATGTCCCGCTCAATCTGCATGCACACCAAATCAGGCATGCAAAAGCCTCCCATTGGTTGGAAGATGGCATGAATATTATCCAAATATCATTTCTGTTGGGTCATGCTAACCTTCATACGACAATGATATATCTGGATATTACAATGGAACAGGAATCAAAAGCATTAGCTACATTAGAGGATGAGAACCAGAAAAATATATTGAAAAAATGGAAAACTGAATCTGACAATTTAGCTACATTTTTGGGTTTCAAGGGAATAATTGATAGAAAAACATAGTTGTAAATTTTCCAATTCACAAGAGGAGGAATATGTAAAACTCAATTTTAGAGAAGGCGAACTTTTAATCTAAAACTTGACTATCCTTATCAGCAATGAAAAGAGCCATATCATTACTCAAAAATAGAGTTTGATACGGCTTTTTTATGTTTGTTAGTTACAATCTGTAATTTTTTAGAGCGGTCATGTTAGTTTTAATACACCCTTTCCTTTAGTGTTTTTGTTACAACAGTCTGAATCCTATCGTTCATTTCTCCCAAAATCGAAAAAAACTTTTCTTGGATTTTTTCTTCTTTTTTGATATTTGTTTTTCTTTCCAATCTTTAACAAATACACTTCGATTATTCCGAATAAAATAGTGTGATCTGCAAGGGAAATCCCAATTTCCAATGGAAGGATAGAGCGAAATGGTTTCCCCGTCAAATGTTAATTTCCAATCATCGGGAGATATTGGTGTTACAACTTTTTCGCCACAGCCACAAGCGCATAAATGGATTACAATCTTACCCCGCATTGAAATATATAATATCCCCTGCTTAAATTCGTCAGGCATATAACCCACAAACTGAATTTCGTAATTATCAATCTTTTCCATTGTATATATCATTATCGTTTATGGAGTAAACAGAACGAACCTCTTGCTTTGTATCGCAGTAAAATCCTAACATTTTTTTCCATTTAATGATAGAATATATTGCAGCCATCGCATTTAATTCGGCTATTTGAATGTTGCTTGCATACATATCATCATCTTTAACATCATTACCGCTAAACACTTCTTTAATATGCGAATAATGATCCTTGTAAGCAGCTGTAATTTCCACCATCCCATCTAATGTACAGTTAGATAAACCTATACCTAGACCTGAGTTGATGAACGGAATTTCGTTATCAATGAGGTATCCTGCTATTGTATTACGAACACTCACTTTGTCTATACACAAAAAAACGTAACTCATACTTTTTAAAGAGGCTATATTATCTTGTGTAATATATTCTTTATGAGGAATAATTCCTTTGTGAATTTGACTGTATTTTTTACACAGATACTCAACCTTAAAAAGTTGTTGTTCCAATTCTTCAACAGAAGCAGCACCAGGTGCTCGAAATGCATTGTGTGTATTAAATAAATCAGCATCAAATAAATGTATTTCGGAAACTGGTGTTTTAGAAACAAAATCAAGTATGTAAGAGCCAGTACCTCCTGCTCCAATGATAGCAATTTTCAGCGGATAAAACTTGTCATTAAAACAGGCTGTATTAGAATGGCTTGCATTGGTATCGGTATAAACCAATGGGCTATCTTCATTTTTGACAATCAATGGCTTTTTCAATTGACGACACGCTTCTGAATCTAAATTTATTGCAGGTGAAGAGATTATGTTATAGTATGTTGTAACTTTATCATAATAGTCAGCATAAACCCGATCATCAGGATGACACGAAAGATAAAAATCAGAGACGACATTTGCGTAAAGATTTTGTTTTTGGGGAGAATTTACTAATGAAGTAACAAAACTGCCATCAATATTACAAGGCTGCTCTCCAATGAAATATGCAGTATGATCTTTGGGCTTGATTGTGATATTCCCTGAATTGGCCAATGCCATAACAAGGGTACCTGATTTAATTTCCTTGTTTTTATTGAGATAAGGTATGTAGTGGACAATTAAGTATCCACTACATATTTCAATCCTATAATCTTCGCTTTGAAGTTTTATCAGGTCTGGACTACGATTGATGATTGCTTCTGACATTGAAATTCATATTATGTTTGACAAAAACTTCCGTTCCTTTGGACATCAAACCTTTAGGGTTTTCTTTTGGTCCATCGGAATATTTCACTGTATAGCCCCTATTTGGGTCATAGCTTCCATTTGCCAATCTGACAACCTCCTCAAAACTAATTTGGGGCTTATCGTACTTCTTTCTCGACTGATTTACAATGATTTCAACACCTTGAATTTTAGCACGACTAATAAAATGTTCCACGCCTGGACGCGCTAAATCAACAATTTCATCATCTTCGATAAAATCGTCTTTCCAACCATCTGGTAAATCCAAATAAAGTTCATCTTCACGAGGTATGTTACCTAGTTCCCGAATCTGAATACCGCGAATAAATTGTTTGTACCAAGTGTAGTGAACACCGTTAATGGTAAAATGTAATTTCTTCTTCACAAAGAAATACTCCGTTTCTGGTCTTGCCAGGTTTACTCGAGCTTCATTTTCTATCAGTTCATCGTTGTATGGCCTGCTGATAGACAAAAATAACTCTGTATCCAAAGGAATACCTGCCAATTGTTTTAACTCTGCACCGGTTTTGTACTGGTCAAAAGTCTCAAACTCTTTCCCTTCAATAACAAACTTCAAGGGAACTCTTGATTGCTGTGCGTTTGGCGCCCCGTCATTTAAATTCATAATCATTCTCAATTTAATTCAACTATTATACTGTAAAGCGTGACATTTTTTATAAATTTGCGGGAAATAGCATTTTACTGCAATGCGTCACGCTTATAGGTATATTAAATAGACTGGTAACAAATGGAAATTTTACAAAATAAGGAACAAACATATATTTCATACTCGGATGAAGATTTGTTTGTAATGATGTCATTCCGAGAAGAAAATGAGATGGAGGCTCAAGCAGCCTTTAGAATATTCTATGATAGATATAAAGATTTTCTATGGAGCCTATGTTATAAGGTATGTCAAAATGATGAAGAGTTAGCAAAAGATGTATTTATGAATACAATGATGGCTGTTTATCAAAATTCTCATACCTATAATGCATCAAAAAGCAAGGTTACTACTTGGATGTCAAATATTGCAAAGCATGAAATGTTTGACCTGCTCGATGTGCTAAAAGAAAAAAGGATTGGAGAAAAAACTTTTGTTCCCCTAGATGATAATTTAGTAATCCCAGATATTAAAGATGATACTAACATTGAGACTCCGGAAAAGAAGGCACTTAATGAAGCTTTACAAACTTTATCTGAAAAAGAAAGAGATGTCTTACTTACATATATGATGTATCAAGATGGCAATAAACACCTTCCAGATGAGGTTACAAAACTCTTATGCGAAAGATATGGAACTACTAGTGTCAACTTGAGAAAAATAAAACAAAGAACATTGGAAAAAGTAAAGACCCATATATTGCAAAACACCCATCTTCTAAAATCGTAAATTCACATGATTATGAAAAAGAAAATTAATATACAAGAGGTAGATTTTGAGGTGTATCTTGATAATGCACTAAAATCTTGTGGATATTTATTCCCAGAAACAGATGAACAAATATCTATATTTGAAAAAGATATGGATCAAATCCCTATTCCAGAATGTCTCAATTCTCCTGATTTTGTGTTTAAATCTCAACGTAGAATTATAAAGAAAAGTCTAAAAGTCTTTGACAATTCAGAAGGTGATATGAATTGGGCTATAGCAGCTAGAGATGGCAAAGATATTCCCAGTGATATATTGGAAAAGATGAAACAGGACAAGGAGGAAGCAAAGAAAAGGCAAAATGGAAATTAGTAATGTTAGAAAAAATGAGCTTATTGAGTTAGCTGAATTTGTTGCTGACGACTTTTGCCCCAGAGGAATGATTATGCCTGAAATAATAGCTACACAATCAGGAATTACTTATAATTATGGGGAATATGGAACCTATTTCGACGGGGTTTTGGAACATGATGCCGGAGAATTTCATATTTACTTAAACAAGCAAAATATCCTATATCAAGACAATACAAGACTCAGGTTCTCTTTTGCTCATGAATTAGGTCATTTTTTTATAGATGAACATAGGAATGCATTAAAAAAGGGAAAATCATTACATAAATCATATCATAGATTATTGCCTAAGAATATCATAGAATACGAAGCTGATTGTTTTGCTTCGAATCTGTTAATGCCACCTAAGCGATTTTTGCAATTCGTTCACAAAAGAAAATTCGATTTTTCTGTCATAGAATCTTTATCAAAAGAATTTGGAACAAGTTTATCTGCTACTCTTTTCAAATTTGTTGAAATTGGCAATTATCCAATAATGGTAGTTTATTCAGAAAATAACAAAATCAAATACCATTGGTGTTCTCACGATTTTCCTTATAAATATTTTAAAGAACATTCTTCTAAAAAATTGCCGCCACTTACAGTAGCTGGTGACTATTTCATTAATGGAAGCACATGTGAGGATGCTGAAATTGTCAATGCAAACGATTGGTTTAGCTCATATGAAGATATTCGAGGTGTTAAACTTTTTGAGAAATGTATTTATCCTACTTATAATAATGTAGTAATTAGTATTATTTGGCAATAAGATAGTGTACTAAAACATCCCTTTTAACAAAATCACCTTCGCTACAACGATCTGTGGCAAAGGTGATTTTTAGTCTATGAGAGTTTTGACATCCCCTTATTATGCTATGTATAATATTGTTTGTGTTATATTTTGAAATATTAAACCCTAATGAGAGAACTTTTTTTGCTTCTTTTTTTGTGATTCCACAATGTTTTGATAACTTGCCACTGTTTTCAGATAGGTTGGTTGGATAATTGCTCATAACTTATTTTATCGTAACCTTGAAGCTACTAAACAATACCTGTTAATTATCTGATTAATAGTCAAATATAAATTATTAAATCATTTCAAAACTGTTTCTTAATCTTTTAATGTTTAAATGGGAAAAGGAGACCGAAAAACTCGTAAAGGAAAAAGATTTATAAATTCTCCCAGAAAGGGGGCAAGGCATGAATATACAAAATCAGGAAACAAGAATATGGAACAGAAAGTAGAAAAAAAGCAAAATGCTTATGAAAAATATATCGAAAAATTAGACACTTCTAGTTATGGGCACAACGATTCATATAAAATTAATGATGAATTTCAAGAAGTGATAAGAAAACTTGTTGATGCAGGCTTAAATGATATTGTTATAAAAGCAGATTTAGATCGCCAAGTCTTTGCAGTTAGGAAGTCATTTGACTATGTTGATGATGAGGAACAAGGAATAGCGAAAGGATTGTCTTGGCAAGCATCAGGTATCAAAACTTTACAAGATGGTACAGAAGCCCCTTTTTACTGGCCAGATGTTAGAAATTATACACAGGAAGATTTTGAGTATTTTGAAGAACGTTATAAGGAAGCAAAAAATCTGTATGCAAAGACAGAATATGGGTTAATGGTGTACTTTGGAGAAAAGACGGAGTTTGCTAAGCGGAATGATTTTAAATCTCAACTTAGCAGTGAACTACAAAAATTAGCAGAAAAATATTATGATGAAGCTCGGAAGGGAGATTATCAAAAAATAGGATACATTTTAAGTACTCTTACTATGGCATTCAAAATAGCATCAAGTTGCAAATTAGAAACACAACTTGAAAAGGCTATAAATTTATTATTTGAAATACAGCAAAACTGGGATATTGAATCTACTAATACTACATATGTTCCTTTGAGATATTCAGCATTTATGTCTGATAATTATAGTATATTCAAAAAATATATAGATTTTTCAAAAGTAGTAAGTCGTAATGATTATGCAATTAAAATAATTGAAAACGAAAATTCTTATAGTGCTGTTGATGCATTAATAATCAATGATAAAATAAAACGAAAAATTAATCAACCTATTGATGATTCTATTCGTAAAAGAGCCGAATTATACGAAAAAATTGCAAGCCAACGAAAGAACGATATGGCTTCTATTCATTTTATAGAGTTAGCATTAGCATTATATAAGCAACTCAACGATGAAGTCAAGACACAAGAACTTGAAATATTATATTCTGAAAATAGAGGCTCATTCCCTTTAAATCAGGTTAGCACACAGTTACCTCAAACCTATACGGATGCAGTAAACAAAGCGATTGAACAAACAATAAACACGAACAATGAAAAAGGTTTATTGGATGTATTTGCAAACTCTCCTTGGTACGAAACTGATGAATCTATTCGGTCATTATCTGAAACGGTAGAGAGAGGGTTAATTGATTCATTGCCTCTGTCCATAATTGATGAGCGTGGTAATATAATAAAAACCTACTCTCCTGATGAAGGTAAATTCTGGTCAACATATAGCTATTACTTTGGTTTTGGAACAATGAAAATGTTTGAATTATTTAAAGCTGCTGTAAAATCGGGAAGATTAACTTATGAATCGACTATATCATACTTAGAAAACACATGGTTAAATGAATCTATTGAAAGAAATTATAATGGAACAACAAAAATAGTTATACCATTAGATACTATAAAGCCGGGAATTAAAAGAATATTTGAAGAATTTAATAATGCGATGAAAGATGAAAAATATGTCTGTGATTTTGTTACTATTATTGACAGCTTGACTTTAAAAATAGAAGGAGTATTAAGATTCTTTATTGAAAGACTTGGCATACCGACTTTTGCCACAAGACGGACAAAAACAGGGAGTGTTATAATGGAAAAACTCTTTGATGATATAATCGCAGACTTGCAAAACACACCCGAAAAGCCAATTGGTTTTGAGGAAGATCACCGCACACTGATTAAATATGTAATGTCTGAAAAAATCGGCTGGAATTTGAGAAATGAAGTGGCACATGCTCTTCTACAAATAGAGGATTATACACCAGATAAAGTTATTGTTTTATTTTGCTTGATTTTGAAATTAAGCAAATATTCATTTACTAATAGAAATGATAATTGAAATACAATATGGAAGAATCGTGGAGACATCATTATTTACCTCAGTTTTATATAAAAGGATTTTGCGATGAGAATGGAACAATAACTGTATATAATAAGCAATATAAAAAATTTGAGAAGAAAAGTCCTAAATATATTTTTTTTGAAGCGAATAGAAATACTTTTTTTGATGCATTAGGAAATCAAGGAGATACACTTGAAAAATTATATGCTTACTTAGAATCAACTATTTCTCCTCATCTAAACAATGCCATTAATGATACAACAGGAAAGATGGCAGTAGAAACTTTGAGAAATCTTATATTTTTAGCGTATCTGACTAAGTGGAGGAATCCTCTATATGATGAATTTTTTGAGAACTTAAAGGAGACTTTTACGGTTGATGACTTAGGTTTAGGATTAAGGGCAGATGGGGAAAGATTAGATATTGAATTAGAAAAATTTTTCCAGTCTGATCTTTCGCAAGAGAGTAAAAGGCTTCTTTTGTCAATTCAACCATTTAGGTTTAAAGATGATTACGAAATAATATTTAGAAACAGTTTTATTATTCCCTCATCCACCCCATGTTTATTAGGAGATTGTCCTTTTTTAGAGGCAAACATAGATGAGAATAGAGTTTTTGAAGACTTCATCTTTCCTGTTAGCCAAAATCAAAGATTAGTATATTCTAACAGAATCAACAAATATGAATTTGTAGAGTATTGTAAAAATAATGAATCTGCAGCATGTGACTTTATTCACTTATTTTCAACAACGAATAATCTTGCCACATTTCATTTAGCTGAAAAATATGTAGCTTGTTCCGATGAGGTATATCTAAGAACAATAGTAGATTCTTACGACAATTTGATAAAAAATCAACTATGCAATATAAACTTGCTCAGGCAGGTTTTTAGTGTTTTACATAACTACAATACTTGACAGAAAACAAATATTACTTGTTTATAGATTAATTTATTTTATATCAGCCTACTATATTTGCGCTTTTTCTTTCAGTGCAGGAATGGCATTTCTTCTTTCGGGTGGTTCTCCGGTTTGGGATTAAAGGATTGAAAAAAGTCCTCCGGTTACACTATCCGAAGTATAGCTGTTCTCATAATGTGTGCCTGGTTGATTCTTTGATTGACTCTTGTACTTGTTCCTGTTTTCCACCATACAAATCATTAAATACGTTGGCTGAATACTCCTTACCCAGTCGGGAACTGTTCAGTATAGTATGGGTGGTATGGTCAAAAAACGTAGCCCCATAAATCCGTCCTTCGTCGTTTCACCGGAACAAAACATCAATACCCTGCAGCCTTAACTTGGTTCGGAATTCACTCTCACTTAGGCTGCCCAGCTTGGCTTCCGATATCGTTTTGAGTAACAGTTTGAAAATGGATCCAATCTGCTTTTCATAGCTTTACCAAGTGTAATGAATTGCTTCATTTATAATCCAGAGGATGTCTTTTTAAATATATTGTATTGCTTGGAATAACTCTCTGTTTCCATATAGGAAAGAAGAAGTGGGTAGGTGTCTCTCTAATTTTTTAAATCCATGTTATATATTTTTTATGATAATAAATTTACAAGTAAGAAATAAAATCAGAATCAGTAAGGAATCCTATAACTGTTTATCAAATAGTTATAGAATCAAGTTTGGATTTTATTTTTGTTTGGATAATGCGACTCGTCCACGAAGATATGGTCGATGCCCATCTGCCTGAAATCCACCACATCGTCCGTCCTCGACTTTATCGCGTGTTCCACCTTGTCCAGCTTGGCCTGCAGGTTGAACTTGCGCTTCTCCAGTCCCTTCAGCATCGCACGCGACACGTCCTTGCCCTGCGATCGCAGCACTTCCAGATTTTCCTCCACCGTATCCAGCTCCGCCTGCAATATCCGCTGCTGCAGTTCCGGCGACTGCGGTATCTTCCCGAACTGGTCGTGGCTCATGATGATACAGTCCCAGTCGTTGTTCCGTATGTCGTTGAAGAAGCGCACCCTGCCGGATGCGGCAAAATCCTTTTCCGAGGCATACAGCACTCTTGCGTTGGGGTATGCCGTGCGGTAGCATTCGGCTATCTCCCTTACATTCGCCTTCAGCCCGATAATCATCGGCTTGTGCACCAGCCCCAGACGCTTCATCTCGTGCGCTGCCACGCACATGATCAGCGTCTTGCCGGTTCCCACCTCGTGGTCGGCTATTCCTCCGCCGTTCTGTTTCAGCATCCAGATGCAGTCCTTCTGGCTGGGGTACAGGTCGGTGATTCCCAGTCCTTTCAGGTTCAGTTCCGGAAACTTCTGGTGCGAGCCGTCATATTTCGGTCGCACGAAGCAGTTGAACTTGTTGTTGTACATGTCCGTCAGCCGTTTCTTGAACTCCGGCGACTGCTCTTCCAGCCATTCCGTAAATCCGTTTCTGATTTCGTCAATCTTCGCGTTCGCCAGCTGTATGCCCTCGCTGTCCCGCACCTTTATGTCGTTCCCGTTCTCGTCCTCGCCGACCTTCTTCATCATGTCGGGGCAGGTGTTGTGCAGGGCGTGTTTCAGCAGGTGCATCCCGTCATAGTGGCGGTAGTACCCCTTCACCAGAAACTCGTCGGTGATTTTCATCGTCCTGTGGCCGCACGCCACCGAATACTCGTCAAGGCTCTCCGAGTAGCTTATCCGCACGTCCGTGTCAAACAGACGGCTCATGTAGGCGGCATACACGCCCGTGGGTATCCATCGTTCCCCGAAGTTGAAGTCCAGTTCCTCAAACGGGATCTGTTCCGGCATGGCTTCCTTCAGCGCTTCCAGCGACTCCCTTGCCTGCGGCAGCATCCCGTGCTCCCCGTGTCCGCTTATCCATTCCTCCACATCGGCGGCCTTCTGTACCACGTTTCCGGCTATGAAACGGTCGGCTATCTCGTAGCCCTCTGCCAGCGGGTTGTAGAATACCCGTCCTTTCAGTGCCTCCAGCATGTCCGCCTGCGGCATGTCGCAGATGGATTCCATGTAGGGCAGGTTTACTCCGCCATACAGGTTCAGCGAGGCGGACAGGGCTTCCTCCGGCGAATCCGCGGCGACTGCCGTTTCCTGCGAAAAGGAAACGGGGCGGTCGAATATGTCCGCCTTCACCATCGTGCCGCCCTCGCTGCGTTCCAGTGCCAGCATGTTGCGCCCGGAGGCATCCATCATCAGCAGCTTCACGTTCTGCTTGGCGTTCAGGCAGCCGTACCGCATCGCGAACTCGTCATAGTAGGTGTTCAGGTGGCGGCGCAGCATTTCGTTCTCCTCGTGCTTCTCCGCTTCGTAGGCATAGAGCCGCTCGTAGGTGTTGCGCAGGTCTATGTATAGCTGTGCCTTCTGTGCCTGCATCCCGTCCATGTCCAGCGGCTGGAATGTGGCGCCGTAGCGGGTGACATCCTTCAGCACGCCCACCTGGAATCGTACGCCTGCCGTGTATTCCCATGCCAGCGAGCCGTCCTTCAGGTGCGGCTCCAGTATGCCCTTGAACGGGCGCGGCATCATTTCCTCCTCCCGTTTGCGCTGCCGTTCTTCCGGTGTCATGGCGGCTTCCTCACGGCGCATGGCTTCTTCCACCTCCGCAATCCGGCGCTTTCTTTCCGCCTCGAATCCGTTTTCCACCGGATAGACTACCGTAGCAGTCGTATCCTGCGTTTCCGCCGTTTTCCCTGCATCGGCTTTTTCTCTTTTCGCCTCCGTTGTTCCGGCCGCTTGTCTGGCGGTGTTGGCTTCCATCTTCGCCTTTCCCAGCCGGCGCAGTTCCGCACGTCGTTCCGGCGTGAGGTCCATCATCATTTCATAAAATCCGTTGATGGGCGGGTTCGTTTCCCAGTCCAGACTGCGGTACACTTCATCTTCCGGATCATAGGATTCTTCCGTTGCGGTGCCGGGTCCCGTCTTTTCCGTTGTCGGGACAGCCGCCTCCGTTTCGGCAGCCGTCGGCGCATCCGTTCCGCCGCGTATGATTTCGTCCATTTCGCGTGCCTCTTCCGGGGTGATGCCGGTAACCGCTTCCGCATTTCCCTTGTCCGTTGTCCTTTCCGTATCCTCCGCTGGCAGGGAGAACAGTGTCGGCTGCACGGGTTTCTTCCCTTTGTACTTTCCGCCTTTCTTCCTGTCCGGTTTCAGGCCCTGTTCAGCCATCCGTCTTTCCTCCTGCGTATAGCCGAACAGGTCATACAGGTCCATTACCGTTCCTCCCGTCTGTCTGCTTTGCGTTTCCTGTGACATGCCGGTCATCACTTGCGCTTTCGGCTGCACACTGTTTTCTTCCCGTTTTGTCCCGTCAGCTATACCAGCAACAGAGGTGGAGTTTTCTCTTTTCACCTCCGCCCGCTCACCCTCAACCGGATGGGTATTTTCTCTTTTCGCCTCCTCCAGTTCACCCGTAGCCGAAGCGGAGTTCTCTCTTTTCACCTCCGCCCGTTCACCCTCAACCGGATGGATATTTTCTCTTTTCGCCTCCTCCAGTTCACTCGCAACCGAAGCGGAATTTTCTCTTTTCGCCTCAATACCCTCGGTCTGTACGGCAATGTTCTGCCGCACATCCTCTCTTTCATGCCCCATGCCGTTGTAGCGTTCCATGTCCAGCCGTGCCGACAGGTCTTCCGACATCATCCTGTACAGGTCCATGGCAATGCCCTCCACACCTCCGCTGTGCGTATATACCATCGCCGGTTTTCCGTACGGGTCGGTACCCCTCTTCGCATCGGTATGTATGATACGCTCCGTATGGTAGGCGAAATAGGCGTTGTCCGTCAGTCCGCCGTTATGTTCCGTCTGTATGATGGTCAGAACCCGTTCCTCCTGTGTCAGTCCCTTCTTTTGCAGGTCTTTTTGCAGGATGATCAAGTCGCTGCCGGCTTCCGTGCCTGCATTGTCGGTAAACAGGTTGTTGGGCAGTCGTATTGCCGATACCAGATTCGCCTTGCTGAACATCTCGTTCCTGACGGAAACCCTCGAACTGTTCAACACCCCCTGCGAGGTGACGAACGCCACGATGCCGCCGTCACGCACCGCATCCAGACCTTTCAGAAAGAAATAGTCATGGATGGCTTTCTGTGCCGAACGTCTGCCGAAGGATGCGCTGCGGCTGAACTCCGCATCAAACACTCCGAAATCCCCGAAAGGGATATTGGAGATGGCAAGGTCAAAATGGTTCAGAAACGGCTTTTCTATTTTCTCGAAACCCTCCGTGCGTATCTTCTGCTGCGGGTACAGGTGTCCGAGCATCTTGCCCGTCAGCAGGTCTTTCTCAAATGCCATCACCTCCGCCTGCGGATTGTTCGACAATACCGGGCTGATGAACGCGCCCATACCCGCCGACGGCTCCAGCACCAGCCTTGGGCGTACCTTGCGGTCGTGCAGCACGTCCGCTATGGTGTCCGCAATGGCCTGCGGCGTATAGAATGCCGTCAGCACCGAGGCTTTCAGCGAGTCCGTATAACGCTTGTACTCCATGTCGTCCCGGCTGTTTTCCCGGATGATGCGGTGCAGCTCCACCGTCGGGGCAAACAGTTCGAGGTCTGATTTCGCCCAGTGTACGGCATCCGTCAGTTCCCGTGCCGGGTTCAGTATGCACTTCAGTCCCCCGAAGCCGCAGTACCTCTCCAGCAGCGCCCGTTCCCGTGCGGTGGGCGTGCGCTGTTCCTTCTCCAGTGTGAATGCCGTCCGTATCGCCTCGATGTTTTCCCTGAGCCTCTGCTTCTTGTTAAACGCCATAAGCCTCCAGATAAAGCATTATCGCACCCGTCAGCTCCGTATAGAGCAGGTCGTGTTCGGGCGACAGGGCGAATGTGTCGTCCGTTGTGGAATAGCCGGCAAACAGGTTTTTCAGGTGCGGGAATATCTCCCTGCAGAACGCCTCGCGTTCCTGTTCCTGTACCTCTTCGGAAAACTCGTTTTCCACCACCTCAAGCAGCAGTGCGTATGGGGAGAAGTGTAACCCTTCGAGCAGGACGCGCATGGCCTCCTCCTGTGCGGCTTCCACCGTACTTCCCGCCGTCCTTTCCTTCTCGAATGTTTCCGAGGCGGCTTCCTCCCTTCCTGCAATGAATGGGGTGTCTGATACTTTGTCCGGATGATATTTTCTCAGATAGTCCAGCAGATACAGCCCGTAGTAGGACAGCTCCGCCGGAGCGGTTTTCTTGTTCTGTTTCATTTTATGATGGATTTAGTGGATAAATGATTATGGAAATGAAAAGGAAAAAGGCACCCGGTATCCCTCCGGGTGCCACCACTAAATCCATGTAAATAAAAAGTACAACCAGGTTGAAACAGATTATGACATGAATCAGTGGCAAAATTACTCATTATTTTCTTCTTCCTTTCGTTTTCGTACCTTTTCTTTCGCCTTTGCTCTCCGCAAACACCAGCTTCGTGTTGAACTCCGCATCAAAAGTTACCGCAGCGCTGAAGGGCTTGCCCTGCTTGCTCTTGAACCCGCCGAGCATCGCCGTCTTTCCTTCCGTCAGCAGACCGGTCATTTCCTCGTCGGTGAGTGTCTTGCCCGCTATCTGGCGGAACACGGGCAGCAGGCAGTCCGGATTGTCACAGCGCACAACCTTGCCGTAGAACTGCATCGTGCCCGTGCCGCATTTGGGGCAGGTACAGCCCGATGCCTTGTGCCCGAAAATACGGTCACACGCAAGCAGGTCCGTGGTAATCTTGCGGGTATAGCTTTCTATGTCTCTCATAAAAGCCTCATGCGGTGTCTTTCCCTGTTCAATCTTTGCCAGTTCCGCTTCCCAGCGTCCGGTCATCTCCACATTGGCGATGTCCATCTCCTTGACAATGGAATACAGGGCAAGCCCTTTCTCCGTCGGCACCAGCGATTTCTTCACACGCACCATGTATTCCCTTCTGAGCAGCGTTTCGATGATTGCGGCACGTGTGGCGGGTGTGCCGATACCGCAGTCCTTCAGGGCCTGGCGTGCCTCCTCATCCTCCACATCATCGCGTCCGGCGGTCTCCATCGCTGCCAGCAGCGAACTTTCCGTATGCAGCGGTTTCGGTCGTGTCATGCCCGAACTCATCGAGCATCCCGCCATCACCAGTGTGTCGCCTTCCGCCCAGTCCGGCAATGCCGTATTCCCGCTGTCCTCGCCGTACTCTCCGTACACGCCGCGCCAGCCTGCCTTGCGCACGATGCAGCCT
>OGYP01000037.1_pt1 | contig 49993 bp, 51 predicted proteins | sample 1576571 | NCBI WGS metagenome assembly OGYP01 (sample SAMEA3541559, study PRJEB24748) | human gut metagenome | biome: human gut; feature: human-associated habitat; material: faeces | place: China | collected 2012
TAATTCAATAGTAATGGCAGAATATAATAGATTAGTAAGTGAGCATAACTTTTTTTATGATGGACTAGAAAAAGGAATGAAAAAACGGAATGAAAAAACGGTAAAAAAGAAAATTCAATAGAAATAGCAAAAGAAATGCTGAAAGAAAATATGACAATAGAAATGATAATGAAATTTACAAAATTAAAAAAGGAAGAAATAGAAAAATTAAAATAATATGAAAATAAAATATTAACTGGTATAAAAACTTAAATACTGGTTAATATTTTTTTAGTAGAAATAATATAAAAAATAATCATTAACTGTTGAACAAAAAATATTACTATGTTAAAATAATTTTAATACATAACAAATTGTGTAAAAATCAAATGAAAAAATAGGAGGAAAGATATGAAAGAAAAAAGCATTAAGGGTATAACGCTAGTAGCGTTAGTAATAACAATAGTAATATTGCTAATATTAGCAGGAATAAGCATCCAAGCAATAACAAATACAGGATTATTTGCAAATGCCAAAAGAGCATCAGAAGAAAGTAAATATGCCAACGCAGAGGAAAAAGTAAAAATGGCAGTAATGGCATCATATGATGAAAATGCAAGTTTAAACAAAGATTTATTAAAAGATAGTCTAAACAAAATAGATGGAATAAATCCAAAAGTAACAGAAGTAACATGGGACTTAAAAGTAAATGTAGATGGATATGAATTTACAATAACAGAAGTTGGAACAGTAACATGTGTGGGAAGAAAAGACCAAGAAAATTTACCAGAAAATAGTAAAGATAATCCACAATATGCAGGAACAGAAGTAGCAGTAAAAGATAGTTGGAAAACGCAAACAGCAAGACACATAAAAACAAATAATGGTTCTGAAGTAACTGAAGTTGAAAAAGTATCAACAGTATATGCTGTATCAGTAGGAAATGGAGAAAGTGTGCCAGTACCATATGGATTTTATTATGTTGGAGGAAGTATCAATACAGGAGTAATAATATCAGATAATGAGGATGATAAATATGATGGAAAAACAGATAAAACAACACACGATTACGCAACAAAATTAAAAGGAAATCAATTTGTATGGATACCATGTACAATAAATGAATATACAAAAATAGATTTTGGTAGTGAGATGGCTAATGCATCTTCATATGATAGAACAACAGGCTCATCAGAATATGCACAAATACAAAAATATGGAGGATTTTATGTAGGAAGATATGAAGCAGGAATATCAACATTAGATGAAACAACAAACACATTTAAAGATAGTATAACATTTAATAATAGTGCATCATTATATAATCCAGTAGGAATACAATCAGGAATGAATGGATGGGGATGGCAAAATTATGATTATATAGCAAGAGGAAAAGTAATAACAGACTCAAATTATCCAAATAAAGCAACAGGAAATATAGTAGAAAAAGCAAATAGTATACCATATTATCATGCAGATTATTATACGGCACTAGAAATGAGTGAAAGATTATATAATAATAGTTCATATGTACAAAGTGGACTAATAACAGGAACACAATGGGACATGATGATTAAATTTTTAAGCAATACCTCAGATTATTCAGATATGAAAAGTACCCAATGGGGAAATTATGATAATGTGCCATTATCAAACTTAAGAGGATATTATACAAATGTAAATTCATCAAATGGTTCAACAGATGGATTTAAAAGTGCAGAAGGATTTACAACAAATTCAGGAACTGGTTCATATGTATTATTAACAACAGGATCAACAGAACAAGTATTAAGAAAAGGATTATATGACGTAGCAGGAAACTTATGGGAATGGACACAAGAGTCTTCATATGTAGCAAATTTAGGTTATAATACAACATACAACACATATAACCTTCGTGGCGGGTCCTTCTCCTACGCATACGCGAGCAGCCCTGCTTGTTACCGTGACTTCAATTATGCCCCTCGTACTCACACGAACTACGGGTTCCGTCCAGTACTTTATATCAAGTAGAACTGAGCGATTACAGGCAATGCACCAATTAATGTAACTTGTCAGAATATAGGCAAGCACTTTATATAAATCAAGATGATGTTGTATTATATAGTGTGTAAATTTTAAAAAGCAATAAAATTTATGCACTATATTTTTATGTGCAGAAAGAAGGAAAATATGGAATTTTTAAAATTAAACGAATTAACAAAGAAAAAATATTATTTGTTGCTTTTGCAATAGAAAAACAATAAACTTAGTATATAATTATCTCATAAAAAAAGTAGGAGGAAAAGCAAATGAAAATAATAAAAAGAGATGGAAGAGTTGTAGATTATGATAGACAAAAAATAGCAGTAGCAATAGAAAAAGCAAACAGAGAAGTAAAAGGAAAAGAGCTTGCATCTAAGGAAGACATAAAAAATATTATTCAACATATAGAAGATTTAGACAAAAAAAGAATGCTAGTTGAAGATATTCAAGACATTATAGAAGAACAATTGATGAAAATAGGAAAATACGAATTAGCAAAAAAATATATCGTATATCGTTACAATAGAGCATTAGTAAGAAAATCAAATACAATAGATGAAACTATTTTAGGATTAATTAGAAATGAAAATCAAGAATTAGCAGAAGAAAATTCTAATAAAAATACAATGCTTGCTTCTACTCAAAGGGATTATATAGCAGGAGAAGTTTCTAGAGATTTAACAAGAAGATTATTGTTACCAGAAAAAATAATAAAAGCTGACCAAGATGGAATTTTACATTTTCACGATGCAGATTATTTTGTACAACCAATTTTTAATTGTTGTTTAGTTAATATTGGTGATATGTTAGACAATGGTACTGTAATGAATGGAAAAATGATAGAAAGTCCAAAAAGTTTTCAAGTTGCGTGTATTGTAATGACTCAAATTATAGCAACAGTTGCAAGTAATCAATATGGAGGACAATCTGTTGATATAAAACATTTGGGAAAATATTTGAGAAAAAGTTATGATAAATTTAAAACAGAAATAGAAGAAAAATATAAAGGAAAATTGCCAGAAGATACAATAGAAGATTTAGTTCAAGATAGGTTAAAAGCAGAGTTAAAAGCTGGTGTACAAACCATACAATATCAAATAAATACATTAATGACAACAAATGGACAAGCACCTTTTGTAACACTATTTTTACATTTGGAAGATGATGATCCATATATAAAAGAAAATGCAATGATAATAGAAGAAATTCTAAGACAAAGATATGAAGGAATAAAAAATGAAGCAGGAGTTTATGTTACACCAGCATTTCCAAAACTTGTATATGTATTGGATGAAAATAATTGTCTAAAAGGTGGAAAATATGATTATTTAACAAAATTGGCAGTAAAATGTTCAGCAAAAAGAATGTATCCAGATTATATATCTGCAAAGAAAATGCGTGAAAATTATGAAGGAAATGTATTTAGCCCAATGGGATGCAGAAGCTTTTTATCTCCTTGGAAAGATGAAAATGAAAACTATAAATTTGAAGGAAGATTTAATCAAGGAGTTGTAAGTATTAATCTACCACAAATTGCAATAATTGCAGATGGTGATGAAGAAAAATTCTGGAAATTATTAGATGAAAGATTAGAATTATGCAAAGAAGCATTAATGTGTAGACATTATGCATTACTTGGAACAAAATCAGATATAAGCCCAATTCATTGGCAATATGGAGCAATATCAAGATTAGCAAAAGGGGAAAAAATAGATAAACTACTATATGGTGGTTATTCAACAATGTCACTTGGTTACATAGGAATTTATGAAATGACAAAACTGATGAAAGGGGTATCACACACAAATCCAGAAGGACATGATTTTGCAATAAAAGTAATGGAACATTTAAGAGATAAGGCAGCAGAATGGAAAAAAGAAACAAACATAGGATTTGCATTATATGGAACACCAGCAGAGAGTTTATGTTATAAATTTGCAAGAATAGACAAAGAAAAATTTGGAACAATTAAAGATGTAACAGACAAAGGATATTATACAAATTCATATCATGTAGATGTCAGAGAAAAAATAGATGCATTTGAAAAATTAGAATTTGAAAGCGAATTCCAAAAAATCTCTTTAGGTGGTGCAATTTCCTATGTTGAAATACCAAATATGCAAAAAAATATAAAAGCATTAGAAGAAGCCGTGAAATTTATATATGAAAATATACAATATGCAGAATTTAATACAAAATCAGACTATTGCCATGTTTGTGGATTTGATGGAGAAATAATAATAAATGATAATAACGAATGGGAATGTCCAAATTGTGGAAACAAAGATCACAGCAAAATGACAGTAGTTAGAAGAACTTGTGGGTATTTAGGAGAAAATTTCTGGAATGCAGGAAAAACCAAAGAAATAAAGCAAAGAGTTTTACATATGTAAGAAGTAGGGAAAAGGGGACGCCCTTTTTTTCCCTATTAAAAAATTCCCTATTAAATATTTTACTAAAATGAGATTGGAGGCATGATATGAATTATGCAGATATAAAAAAGATAGATGTAGCAAATGGTGAAGGTGTTAGAGTATCAGTATTTGTTAGTGGATGCAATCATCATTGCAAAGGGTGTTTTAATCAATGTGCATGGGATTTTAATTATGGAAAAGAATTCTCTGAAAAAGAAGAACAACAAATAATAGATTACATGAATCATGATTACATATCAGGACTTTCTCTTTTAGGTGGAGAACCATTAGAACCTAGAAATCAAGAGGGATTATTACCATTAGTAAAGAAGGTAAAGGAAAAATTTCCTGATAAAAATATTTGGTGTTATACAGGTTTTGATTTTGAAAAAGATGTTGTGGGAAAAATGGCAAAAAATAATGAGACTACAAGAGAATTGTTAAAATATATTGATATTATAGTAGATGGGAAATTTGAGGAAGATAAAAAAGATTTAAAATTGCAATTTAGAGGTTCTTCAAATCAAAAAATTGTAGATGTAAAAAAATCACTACAAACAGGACAAATTGTAAAGCAAATTCAATATAAGTAAAAAATAGTTAGCATATAGCTTGCTATTTTTTAAATTTGCTTATATAATGTAAAAAAAGCAAAGGAGGTAGTGGTCTATGATTATGGATTTACCGGAAAAATTTTCTATAGGAGATGCTAGGCAAAAAAACGATGCTTTTATTGAGGATGGAATCTTAAAAATACGGAAGGATGCTTCATACCGTTTTGTAATTTATGAATTGACTTTTAAATTAAAAGGAGGAAAACATATTTGCAGATATTGTGGAAAAATTTTTAGTGACAGAAAAATGACAATGGACCATATGTATCCACAAGATATGGGTGGTCCGACAATAACTAATAATTTATTACCATCATGTCAAAAATGTAATAGTGAAAAGTCAGATATGACTAGAGAACAATATGAAAAATATAAACATTTAGAAATAGTAGGAAAAAATTGTAAAGAATATTTGAAAGATTTAAGAGGCTATAAAGAATTTATTAAAAAATGGGAGGAGTTTGAAATTCCAAAAGAATGGATATCCAAAAGAGAATTATCAACTATTATAGCAGAAATTCGGTTAGGAGATTGTACACAAAATGCTAAATATAAAAAAGTAGTAGAATGTTATGAAAAATACTACCATATTCCGAAACCTATTATAGTAGACAAAAACGGATTTCTTTTAGATGGATTCTATTCTGTTATTTTTGCAAAGAATAACTCGATAACAAGTTTACCAGCAATTGAATTAGAAAATGTAGAAGTGATAATGTAAGCACAAAAAGGAGATTTGATATGATGTATCAAATTTTGAAACTTTCTAATTATATAGAAGAAAATCATAAAAAATTTTCTAATACTGTTTTAGAAATATATAATTTTATGGATGATATTTCAGAAGAATATCGAAACTTCTTTTTATGGTATTGGAAAAAAGTTGTACCTGATATATTAAATGGGACAAGAGAAATTTTTATAGCTACTATTAACAAAAAAATAGTTGGAGTTGCAATATTGAAAAGAAAAAAAGATGAGAAAAAAATTTGTTCAATTTTTGTTATAAAAGAGCAAAGAAACAAAGGAATTGCAACAGCTTTATTAGAAAAATCTTTTGATTATTTGAAAACAAATAAACCGTTAATTAGTATTTCAGAAAATAAGATTCAACAATTTTCAAGTATTATAAAAAAATATAATTGGAAACAAGAGCAAGTTTTAGAAAAAGGTTATTATAATAAAACCTCAAGAGAAATTGTTTTTAATGGAAAAATTTTGTGATTAAAAAAGTTCAATAGAGTAATTCTCTATTGAACTTTTTTAGTTTTGATTTAAAAATCTATTTAATAACTGTTCTCTACATAAATTTTCAAACTCATCATTAATTGGTTCTAAAACAACATTTTCATCATATTTTCTATCTAAGCAATATTTAATAATATAATCAGCAAGTTCTGGATTTTTAGAAAGAAGTGGACCATGTAAATAAGTTGCAATAACATTAGACTTAAAAAATCCTTCTTCTGAATCACCAAATTTATTACCATTTCCAAAAAGAACCTTACCAAAAGAATTAGAAATATCAAAAGTTTGTCCACCATGATTTTCAAAACCAATAACCTTAGTCTCTACACCATTTAAAGTAGCCTCAATAACAATATTTCCAATACATCTTTTCTTTCTATCAGGATTAGCAACTGTATAATAATCAAAAACTTCAAGACCAGGAATAATATTTCCTTCAACGCCTTTGTAATACTTACCAAATAATTGATAAGCACCACAAATAAGTAGGAAAAACACACCATTATTTACAGCCTCTTTAATATTATCTTTATATTTAACTAAATCATCAGCTAAAATACTTTGTTCATTGTCAGCACCACCGCCGGCAAAAACAATATCATAATCATTAAATTTTGGAGCATCATCACCAATAGAATATCTATCAATAATAGCTTTATAGCCACGGGCTTCAATTCTATATTTTAAAACTTGAATATTTCCATAATCTCCATATAATTCTAACATATCAGGGTATAAATATAAAATTTTAATTTCTTTCATTTTTTAAATCTCCTTTGAAGTATTATGCTCTTTCAAAGCATGTCTTGTTGGTTGCAAAGCAGTGTAATTTGCAATAACATATTTTTTTGTTGAAGTTTTATATAAGCTTTTAACAGCTTCTTTTAAATCCAAGTAAGGTTCTATTTTTTCAGCAGGGAAACCGCTAGTTTTTATTCTAATTGCAATATCATAAGCTCTAGTTCCAGAAGTTACAATTCTTGTAACATTATTTAAATTATTGAAATTAATGTCCCAAATCCAAGAAACATCAAAACCATCTGCAATATTGTCATTTAATACAAATAATAAATCTTTTTCATCATCATCTTCATTTAATATACGAAGACTTACATTACTTCCAGTAGGGTTTTTAGCTAGATTGATTATTGTTTTTACACCATTAATTTCTATTTCTTCAAGTCTACCATTATTAAGTTTAAAATTAGCAAAAGCCTTTTGAATTGCTTCTTTGGAAATGTTATATAAAGAGCAAACAGAATATACAGCAGTGTAATTATAAATTAAATAAATACTATTTCCATTTATTTTATAAGTAGTTCCGTCAATATCAAAACATCTATTTTTTAAATCAACATTTGAAGCAGATTTATATATTTCATTATCACCAAAATTGCAATTTGGACATTTATATTTTCCAACATGTGAGTATTGATAATATTCATATTCTAATCTTGTTTTACAGAAAGGGCAGAACTTACCTTCGCCAGCTTCTTTGATTTGCTCTGTTGCAAATTTATATTTATCAACACTAAAATAATAAACATTTTCATTAGAAGGGTTAGCTTGTCCAAGTCTTGCAACATTTGGGTCATCATTATTTAAAATTAAGTTTCCATTATAAGTTTTCAAAAATTCGTTAATTCTTAAAATTAAAGATTCAACTTCACCATTTCTATCTAATTGGTCACGGAAGAAGTTTAAAATTACCAATGTATCTAATCGGAAATCCTTAAATACAACAGGGATGTAACTTTCGTCAACTTCAAAAACTAAGTAATCTGCTTTGATTTTTCCAGTTAAAGTACAATTTTTTAATATAGTTGAAAGTATACCTGTTTCCATATTGTTTCCTTCAACATTACTTACAACTTTGTTTCCAGCAGTTTTTAATGTGTAGCCTATGCAGTTATTTGTCATCGTTTTACCATTTGTTGCAGATACAGCAATTACTGGACAATTAACTTTAAAATATTTGAAAATTTCGGGGTTCCAGTCATATGCAATTTTGCCTAAAAAATTTCCTCCGTTTTTATGACATATTTTTAGTACTAAGTTTAGTATTTTCATTGCTAAGATTATGAAAAAGTTTTTCATTTTTATCAGTCCTTTCAAATGTGAATTTTTATATCTAGTATAAAATTTTTTTATATTATAGGAAAGTTCTCCGAACTTCCTATAATATAAATACTTTGCACAGAAATTTGCATAAAGCAAATTTCGCGCACGAACAAAGACGCGGACTTTAAAATGTTTTAATAAGTGCAAATGTTATTAATGTCCGCTTTTGTTCTATTAATAATTTTCTAGATTATATCATAACAAAATGGATGGGACAAGAGAAATAAATAAAAATATCTCTAGATTTCAAATGAATCTAAAGATATTAAATTTTAAATATTTTTTTCAAATTTATTTTTTAATTCTTCCATATTTATATCTAAAATAATACATAAAGCAATTAATTCAAAATCTTTTATACTTTTTTTTGCTGTTTCGATTTTATAGAGTTCGAATCTATCAAGTTCAATGCCTAATAATTCTAATTTGTGAGAAAGTTCAATTTTGGTAAGTTTTTTTTGTTCTCTATGTTCTTTTACTAATGTTCCTATTATATTTCTGTACTCATTAAATTTTTTCATTTATATGACCTCCAATAAAAAAATAAAAATATTTATTTATCTATTGATTTTATAATAAGTTTTATGATATAGTGTGTATTGATAATACATTAAATAGAAAGGAAGAAATGAAAATGAAAGTACAAAAGTTAAAAAGTCAAAAAGGTATAACACTTGTAGCATTAGTGATAACAATAGTGATTTTATTAATTCTAGCTGGAATAACAATAGCCCAAATAACAGGAGAAAATGGATTATTTAAAAGAGCTAAACAAGCAAAACAAAATATATTAGATGCTCAAAATGAAGAAAATGTTATACTGGCAGATTATGATAATAAAGTAAATGAAATAGTAGGAGGTGCAACAAGAGAAACAGAGACATTAGTAAGCTGTTATCCTAAAGGAACACCAGTAGTATTAGACGAGGGATTTAGCGGTACAAATGAAAAAAAAATAGTAGCACCAGATGATGGTTGGGTAGTATTGTCAATGGCTCCTACTGAATTTGGTGGAAAATGGTATAGGTTAATTGTAGGAAATTTAGAATCAGCCGGTGGAGTAAATGAATGGATGGATCAAAGAACATCATTACCATGCACTAAAGGCATAGAGATTAGGTATGTATCTTGGGGAGCTAACTTTAATGCAAAATTAACTTTTATACCAATGAAATAGTACTAAATTGCTCGTTCCTCGCAATGGTATAAATGAATAAAAGTGGAAAAAAATTGAAAAAGGGAAAACAAAAGATATAATGAAATATTTCAATAAACCAATGGAAAAAGATATTATTAGGATAACAACTAATAATATCTTTCTTTTTTTGGAAACAATATGATATAATTCTAGACAAACCACCAAAAATGTGATAACATAAGTAGGAAAAAATAAGAGAAAAACAAAAGGGCAAAAATCAAGCAAATACAAAAATGCATAATAATTAAACCCGATGTAAGAAAAGAGGTAAGTAATATGAAAGAAACATTTTATGTAACAACACCAATATACTATCCAAGCGGAAAATTCCACATAGGAACAGCATACTCAACAGTAGTAGCAGACGCACTAAAAAGATATAACAAATTAAAAGGAAAAGAAAGTTACATGTTAACAGGAACAGATGAACATGGACAAAAAATAGAAATAAAAGCAAAAGAAGCAGGAGAAACACCACAACAATATGTAGACAGAATGGCAGCAATGGCAAAAGAACTATGGGCAAAAATGGACATACAATATGATGACTTTATAAGAACAACAGATGAAAGGCACGAAAAAGTAGTTCAAAAAATATTTGACAAATTCATGGAACAAGGAGACATCTACAAAGGTGAATATGAAGGACTTTACTGTATACCATGCGAAACATTTTTTACACAAACACAATTAGTTGATGGAAAATGTCCAGACTGTGGTAGAGAAGTTGTTCCAATGAAAGAAAAAGCATATTTCTTTAACATGAAAAAATATGCAGACAGACTTTTAAAATACTATGACGAACACCCAGACTTTATAAAACCAGAATACAGAAAACAAGAAATGATAAACAACTTTATCAAACCAGGATTAGAAGATTTATGTGTAACAAGAACATCATTTGACTGGGGAATAAAAGTATTAAAAGACCCAAAACACGTAGTATATGTATGGTTAGATGCATTAACAAACTATATAACAGCCTTAGGATATATGTCAGATGATGACACATTATTCAAAAAGTTCTGGCCAGCAGATGTTCACGTAGTAGGAAAAGATATAGCAAGATTCCACTTAATATATTGGCCAATATTCTTAATGGCATTAGATTTACCATTACCAAAAACAATATTTGTTCATAACTGGATAACAATGAAAGATGGAAAAATGAGTAAATCTAAGGGAAATGTAATATATCCAGAAGATTTAATAAATAGATATGGATTAGATGCAACAAAATACTTCTTATTAAGAGAAATGCCAACATCACAAGATGGACTATTCTCACCAGAAGCTTTTGTTGAAAGATACAATTTTGATTTATGCAATGACTTAAGTAACTTATTAAACAGAACAGTATCAATGGTAAATAAATATTTTGGTGGACAAGTACCAGAATATAAAGGAACACCAAATGAAGCTGATGAAAGTATAGAAAAAGCATGTGAAGAACAAAAAGAAAAATTTGTAAAACTTTTTGAAAACTTTGAAATAGCAAATTCATTACAAGAAATATGGAATTTAGTATCAAGAACAAATAAATATATTGATGAAACAATGCCATGGGCATTAGCAAAAGAAGAACAAAAAGAAAAATTAGAATCATCAATGTACCATCTAATTGAAAACTTAAGACAAATAGCAATATTAATAAAACCATTTATGAATGAAACATCTGAAAATATATTAAGACAAATAGGAATAGAAAACGAAAACTTAAAAACTTGGGAAAGCCTAAACAATTACAAAAACTTAAAAGGAATAAAAGTAATTGAAAAAGGTGAACCAATATTTATGAGATTAAATGCAGAAGAAGAAATTGAATATATAAAACAAGTTATGAAAAAATAATAATATAAGAGGATGTAATAATGAACCTATTTTATAAAAAGGATCAATATCAGGGCTATAATATATATAGTATGAAAAAATATGTTGATAAAAAAAGAATAATTTTTACTACAATAATAGTAATTTTAATAATTATCACATTAGGTTTTATTATATATTATAGTGTTGATACAACTATAAGACTAAAAAATGCAAAAAGATTTGAACAAAAATTAATAGAATATGAAAGTAAGCAAGAAGAATTACAAAAAAAAGAAAGAGAAAGACAAGCTAAAATTCCAAAATTAACTGATGAAGGAAAACAAAATATAAAAGGAATATATAAATCAGAAACTAAAAGAGTATTTCTTACTTTTGATGATGGGCCATCAGTTAATACAGCAGATGTATTAGATATATTAAAATCAAATGATATAAAAGCTACATTTTTTGTATTAGGAACACAAGTAGAAAAAATGCCAGAAATGGTAAAAAGAGCATATCAAGAAGGACATTATATTGCAAACCATGGGTATTCTCATCAATATTCACAAATATATTCTTCGCCAGAAACTGTATTACAAGAATTTAACCAATGTAATTCAGCTGTTGCAAAAGCAATAGATGTACCAGAATATAATTCACACTTATTTAGATTCCCTGGTGGATCAGTTGGTGGAAAATATGCAAACCTAAAAGCAGAAGCGGTAACACTATTAGAACATAATAATATAATGCATGTTGACTGGAATGCATTAACAGGTGATGCAGAAAAAAGTAGTCCAGATGAAGAATATCTAATGAATAATTTACAAAAAACAACTCAAAACAAAAACAGTATAGTTATTCTAATGCATGATGCACAAGCAAAAAGAGTAACAGTAGAATTTTTACCAAAACTAATAGAATTTTTCCAACAACAAGGATATCAGTTTGAAAATTTTTATTCAATAATAAAATAATGGAAGGAGATATTGAAATTGCCTAGAAAGAAAAAAGAAAAAATAGAGGGAATAGAAGATAAATTAGAATATTTAGGATTAGAACTAGATAACATACCAAAAAAACTAAAAGAATTTGAGCCACTAGAATTTAGAGTTTCTAGATTTTATGATGAAAAACAATATAGGCAATATCGTTATATTCCTGTACAAGATTTACAAATACTATTATCTCCAACAAATAGACTAGAAGAATTAGGAGAAAAATACAAAAAAGCAAGTCCTTTATATGAATACTTAGATAATGAAAAAGAAGAAAACATTTTAAAATATACAACATTTTTAAATATGTTAAAAAACTTTAATATAGAAGATGTAGAAAATGTAGAAAAAGAGCAAAATAACTTAAATAGAGAAATACCATTCAAAATAAAATATCAAGGAAATTACCTATGGCAAATATATTACTCAGAAAACACAGACAAATATTTTATGATAGTTCCAACAGAAGATACAGATTACTCAACATTTTTCTACATATTAAAGAAAAAAATTGAAAATAAGAAAAATGCAAAAATATTTGTACCAGTAAGTAATGTAAAATATTCTAATAAATTTTGGACAAAATCAGCCTTCGAAGACATGGAAAATTACTTATGGATGTTTACAAAAGACTGGCCTTTAATATATGAAGTATATGACAAAAATGAAGAATTATCAATTCAAATAATAGGTGAAACAAATGTATATGGAAAAATAAAAACACCATATAAAATAGAATTAAAGACAGCTAAAGAAGCAAACGAATTCTATAAATTAGTAAAAGCATTATTCATATTACAAACAGAATTACCACATTACTTTAATTTTACAACAAACATAGATGAAAATTGTAGTTTAGAATTTTATTTAGAAGACCAAAAAATCCAATATAAATACATGACAAGTTTTATAAGAGACCAATACAAAGTTGCACTAAAATCAAGAAAAGAAATTAGAAGTAAAATACGTTTCTATAAAAAGAAATTAGAAGAATTAAAACAAATTGCAGCAGAGCAAGATATAGAATATATAGCTAAAGAAAAACAAATATCAACATTTTTAGAATGTAAAAAATCATTCTTTGGAAAAGTAAAATATTTCTTTAAATACAGTAAAAAAAGTAACAAAGTAAGAAAAGAAGCAGAAGAACAAGAATATGAAGAAATAGAAGAAAATAATCAAGAAGAACAAATAACACAAACTCAAGATACAAAACAAGAAAAGAAAAAAATACCAATTAAAAAAGTATATACATTAGAAGAATTATTAGAAAATTATAAAGAACTAGAAAAATTAGAAACAGAAATGAAAAATCTTTTAATGGATGTAAATGCTTTAAAATTAAAAAACAAAAATATGGAAAAGAAAATTCAAAATGCAACAAAATTTATAGAAGAAATAGACAGCCATAAAAAAAGTATATTTGAATTTTGGAAATATAGCAATAAAGATGAAATGGCAGTACTTCCTGAAGGGGAATTAGAAGAAGTAAATGTAATAAAAAGAATAGAAAAAATATTTGACTATGAAGAAGACTTTGAAGAACTTGGAAAAAAATTAGACAGAATGCAAAGAAAAAATTTAAGCAAAGAAGAAATAGATGCTACCTTTATAGCATCAACGAATGTAGTCGAAATTTTAAACAAAATAAAAACAAATAATATTATGCCAGAAGATATAGAAAAAAGTTTAAAAGAAATCAAAAAAGAAGCAATTGATGAAAAAACTTTAGCAGAAGAGTATGATATTTTTGGTAATTTAATAGAAGACAATACAAAAGTTAAAAAGATAAAAAATAAAAAACATAGAGAATTACCAAGAGATAAATATAATATTTTAGATGTAAACAAAAATACAAAACAAATAGGCTATAAACTTACTTTACAATCTATAATAAAAAATATAACAAGTGCTTTAGAAAAAGGTGTAATTCCAGAAAATTTACCAGTATATAAAGCAGTATTAGATGATAAATTAAACAACAAAGAAATTAATGTTTTTAACATAAATCCAGAAGAAGAAATCAAAGATGCAATGGTAGAAGATGGAAATAAAATTAATTTATACAAAATAAATGTAAAAGAAGGCACAAATGGAGTTGCATTTACTAATATTATTTTTTATGATAATCAAAATAAAACATTACCACTTGGAATGGATTTATCAACAAAATTAATATTAAATACAGCAAAATTACATTTAAATCTTTTAAGTAAAAAAACGTTTAAAGTTGCTAAATTAGAAGATGAAAAGGATGATTTCTCAGAAGTTCTTGTAAAAGATGTTGAAGTGTATGAATACGAAATAGTAGTATTTGATGAAGAAATAGAAAAGAAGCAAAGAACTAGAACAAGAAAATCAAAATAAAGTTTTGAAAATACTAGACATTTATTTAGATATATGCTAATATATATTAGCATATATCATATATGCCGATGTGGCGGAATTGGTAGACGCACACGACTCAAAATCGTGCGGGAAACCATGTGGGTTCGAGTCCCACCATCGGTACCAAATATGTCACTATATTAATATAAAACACAAAATTCCACCATAGTTAACCTAAGGGGGAATTTTGTAGCATCTACTACTGTGAAACAAATACATCCATACCTTTAAAACGATATTTCATCAAAGTAACCGTGTAATGATGTTCGTTTAACATATCATTTACTACTTTTGATGTAACAATCCCAAGATGTTTTTTTGAAAGGTGTATTGTAGCCTCTCTACTATTCTTTACATCCCGAAGAAAGGATTCATCATTAAGTATTGAATTTCCAACATCTTCTATAGTAGAATTTGCTATACAATACCAAAAAAATTTTTTTAAAGTTTGTAACACAGTGTTTTTCATATTACTATACCTCCTAAAAATATATTTTTTAACCATGAAGACTCCATTAAAGAAAAAAGGAGCAATCTATAAATATTTAAACACTTATATTATACACTATTTTACATAAAAAAGCAATTTCTATAGGATGTTTTAGAAAAAATATTTGACCTTTTATATATAATGTCAATAGGTTCTATAATTTTTTGTATTCTCTTTTCAGAAACAATAGTAAGAGTAATATACTATTTTGCAGAACTAATTAATGTAAATATGCTTTTTAGTGTGCTGAAAAATTATTGATTTTTCAACGTTCCAACAAAGGTCCTATAAGAACATCCACACCAAGAATCATTTTAAATGGTTCTTTTTTATTATAAAATTGACTTTACATAAATAAGGTGTTATAATAGAAATATCTTTTATATATTAAGGAGGAATAAGATATGTTACATCATTCAGGAAAAGTCTTTTTAAGGGTCGCTTCAATAAGCGCAGGTAGTATTCCAACTTGCTATCTTGATATTCTCGAGGTATAACACGATGGTAGCTCTAAGTTTCGGGGTCAGGTAAGATATAACTATGACCCAAGTTATTCAGAGAGTAGCAATGAGATACGTGTAAGTTTTGATTGTCCTACAATTGATTGGATTTCACCAGTCAAAGGCGGAACAAGAGCTTTGGAGGATTTAGTCGTTTGTGCAATTTTGTGGCTTATAAAAGACAATCATTATCTTTATTCAACCGCACCAAATGAAAAGGCAAAAGCATTAATGGTAGTTCATTCGTATCAGGAAGATAAACCAGAAATGAATGATATCAATGCAAGCATAGCTAATGTCTTAAAGAGTTTGGGAGGAGAAGTCCGGAATGGAGATGAATGGATTGTTAAGGCTGAGAGTATTAATTACAAGTATATCTCATCGATTATCAATCGTTAATTAAAGATTATGGGGAGCTTTCATACATAAAATGTGTGAAAGCTCTTTTAATATTGTAATTATTTAAACAAATTGACATATATTTAAATAACAAAATAAAGGTGGTGATATTGTGGAAAACACATATACAGTAGCACTAGCAGGAAATCCAAACGTAGGAAAATCAACAATATTCAATAATTTAACAGGAATGCATCAACACACAGGGAACTGGACAGGAAAAACAGTTGCAAATGCAACAGGAAATCTTGTGATAAAAGATGAAAAATTTAATCTTGTAGATATTCCAGGTACATACTCAATAATGTCAAATTCACAAGAAGAGGAAATAGCAAGAGACTATATATGTTTCGAAAAGCCAGACGCAACAATAATTGTAGTAGATAGCACTTGCTTAGAAAGAAACTTAAATTTAGTATTTCAAATAATGGAAATAACAGATAATATCATTGTATGTGTCAATTTATTAGATGAAGCAAAAAAGAAAAAAATACATATAAATCTAAAAAAATTAGAAGAACTTTTAGGAGTTCCAGTAGTAGGAACAACAGCTAGAGACAAACGTACTTTAGAAAATTTAAAAAATACAATATATAAAGTATGTAAAAAAGAAATAATACCAAATCCTAAAAAAATAAAATATAGTAGTCAAATTGAAGAAAATATAGATATACTTGAACAAGAGTTAATTAATACATATGAAGAAAATGAACAAGAAAATTATAGAGGAATTCCATTAGCTTTAGAAGAAAATAAAATATCAGAAAAATTGTATAGATGGATTTCAATAAAAATAATAGACGGAGAAGAAAAAATCTTAGAAACAATTCAACAAAAATTTAATATCAATTTGGAAGCAGAAAATATAAAAGAATGTACGACACATATAAAAAATAATCTAGAAAAGTCAGGAATAACAAATAAAAACTTTAAAGATAAAATTGTAAGTAACATAGTAAAAAATGCAGAGAAAGTCAGTCAAGAAGTATGTAGTTTTGAAGATAGAGATTATAGTGGAAGAGATAGAAAAATAGATAAAATATTAACTTCAAAAAAATTTGGAATTCCTATAATGATTTTATTTTTAGGATTGATATTTTGGTTAACAATAGTAGGGGCAAATTATCCATCGGAATTATTATTTAATTTATTTAATTCAATACAAATCAAACTAATAAATTTTGCAAATTATATACATTGTCCACAATGGTTATCAAATATGCTAATAAATGGAATATATCAGACTTTAACTTGGATTATAGCAGTAATGTTACCACCAATGGCAATATTTTTTCCGTTATTCACAATATTAGAAGATTTGGGGTATCTTCCAAGAATTGCATTTAATATGGATGGATTTTTTAAAAAAGCATGTTGTAGTGGAAAACAAATGATAACTATGTGTATGGGATTTGGCTGTAATGCTTGCGGTGTAACAGGATGCAGAATAATAGATTCACCAAGAGAAAGATTAATATCAATTCTAACAAATAATTTTGTGCCATGTAATGGAAGATTCCCATTTTTAATATCAATAGCTACAATATTTATTGCAGGGGCATATTCAGCAGGAAATGGATTTTTATCATCAATATTATCAACACTAGCAGTTATTATTGTTATAATATTTGGAATATTTTTGACATTAATAATATCAAAAATATTATCAAATACAATATTAAAAGGAATGCCATCATCAATAGTATTAGAATTACCACCATATAGAAAACCACAATTTGGAAAAATATTAGTACGTTCCATATTTGATAGAACATTATTCATATTAGGAAGGGCAATATCAGTTGCTGCACCAGCAGGATTAGTAATATGGTTATTAGCAAATATAGGAATAAATGGAGAAAGTCTACTTACAATAATTGCAAATTTTTTAAATCCATTTGCAAAATTAATGGGTTTAGATGGTTACATTTTAACAGCTTTTATATTAGGAATTCCAGCAAATGAAATAGTTTTACCAATAATATTAATGTGTTACTTAAAAGGTGGAGCATTGGTAAAAATAGAAGATACAATCCAAATAGGGCAAATTTTAATTCAAAATGGATGGAATATGCTTACTGCAATGAATGTAATGTTATTTACAATATTACATTTTCCATGTGCTACAACACTACTTACAATAAAAAAAGAAACTAATAGTTGGAAATGGACTGGAATAGCATTCTTATTGCCAACACTTTGCGGAATAATTTTATGTATGTGCACAACTTTAATTTATAATTTAATGCTATTTATAAAAATGTGATTTGGGATTTTTGTAAAATATTTCCAGTTTTATATAAAAATAATATGGAAAATACTGGAAAAAATATTAAAATATATATTCGTAATACTTATAAAAGATATTTAATAAAAGCAGGAGGAAACAATGAAAGAGGTAGAAAAATTAGTTACTGACAATATTGGTCTGGTACGGCATATTGCAAAGCAAATAGATGTGCCATATATACAACAAGAGGATCTAGTGTCAGAAGGAACAATTGGATTAATAAAAGCAGCACAAACTTTTGATGAAAATAAAAAAATTAAATTTTCAACATATTCTGCTATATGTATAAAGAATCAAATGCTAATGTATTTACGGAAAGAAAAATCATTCGGTGAAGTAAAATCAATAGATTTTATTGTTCATGAAGATAATGATGGAAAAAAACTAGTGCTATCAGATTTAATAGCTGATGAAAGAGACTATTATGAAGAAATAGAGATGAATGAGACTTTAGAAAATCTTTTAAATTGGATTTTGAATTTGGAAGATTCTAGAGCAAGAACAATATTACTATTAGAAATTGCTGGATTACAACAAAAAGTAATTGGTGAAAAGTTAAATATTTCTCAGTCTTATATCAGTAGAATACAAGGAAAAATGAAGAAAAAACTTAAAATGAGTATGGATGGCAAAAAAATAAAGAACCATAGATGTAAAATCACTAGAAAAGAAGGCTTTTATGTAATTACTTTTTATAAGAAAAATATAAAAGATAATGAAAAGCTTTTTGATAATGTAAAAAAAGAACAGAAAAAGATTGATTTAACATATTTTAATGTTAAAAACTTAGAAAACAATGTTTTTGAAATAACATTATGTGAAGAAGAAAATTCAATGATTTTTTTAGCCAATTTATTAAACCAAATAGCTTGATAATTATGTTAAATATCGTCATACTACTATTATAATTTTAATAGTAGTATTTTTTTAGATTAATTTAAAAATATTAATAAAGAACTTGAAAAAATAACAAAATTAATGTATGATAACAACATAAGATAGAGGTGGATTATGAAATCAAATTTTTCTAAATACATTTTTATAATATTTGCTATAGGAATAATGATATTTGCAATTATAAAAATAAAAAATGATGAGAAAAAAAACGATACTCAACAAGTACAAACTGAAGAAAAAACAGAAGAAATAACAAAAGAATTAAAATTAGGTGTTGCATCTTTTGACAGTATTAATCCAATATTAAGTAAAAACAAAAATATTCAGGACATATCAAAAATTATATTTGATTCTTTAGTAACAATATCAACAGATTATAAAGCAGAACCAAGTTTGGCAAAAGAATGGGCAAAACAGTCTGATACAGAATATTTAATAAAACTAAGGGAAGATGTAAAATGGTCAGATGGAGAAAAATTTACTTCGGATGATGTAAGATTTACAATAGATAGATTAAAAGATTCAGATACAATTTATTCTGCAAATGTTGCACACGTTATAAAAGTTGAAACAGTAGATAATTCAACAGTAAAAATAATATTAGATCAAGAAGTTCCGTTTTTTGAATATAATTTGACATTTCCAATATTATCAAGTAAGTATTATAGTGACAAAGAATTTACATCTAATATAGTACCACTTGGAACAGGAATGTACAAAGTAACAGAAGTGCAAACTTCTGCAATCATATTAGAAAAAAACGAATATTATTGGAAAACAGATGAGAAATTAACTTTAGAAAAAATAACAATAAATTTATATTCAACAGCAGGAGAATTATATAATGCATTTAAAGTTGGAAATATAGATTTAGTTAGCACTCAAAATAGCAATTTATCAGATTATATAGGTGTAATTGGCTATACTGCTAAGGAAATGAAAGGAAGAGAACACGACTTTATAGCATTTAATACTCAAAGTGCATTGTTATCAAATATAAATATAAGAAAATCTATAGCATATTCTATAGATAAATCTAACATAGTATCAAGTATATATGGAGACAAATATTATCAATCAAGTTTTCCACTTGATTATGGTTCTTGGGTTTATAAAGAACAAGAATCAAGTTCAGGGTATAATTTAGAACAAGCAAAACAAATATTAGTAGATGATGGTTGGAGTTATAAATATAAATATTGGCAAAAAACAGTAAATTATAAAACTCAAAGAATAGCACTAAATTTTGTAGTAAAATCAGCAGATAAAACTAGAGTAAGTGTGGCAGAAAACATAAAAACACAACTAGAAAATCAAGGAATAAGAATAAATATAATAAAAGCAAATAATGAACAATATAATAATTATTTGAAAAATAAAAATTATGATATGATTTTGTGTAGTATGAATCTTTCAATAAGTCCAGATTTATCAACATTTTTTGGAGACAATAATCTAGCTAATTATTCAAATACTGAAGTGAAAAATTTAATAAATGAAGCTAAAAATACAACAGATGAAAATAAAATAAAACAAAATTATAAGAGACTAGGAGAAATATATAAAATTGAAATTCCATATTTAAGTTTGTATAATAATAAATATACAGTTGCATATAATTCAAACTTACATGGAAGCTTAGAACCAAACTGGTTTTATCAATTTTATAATATAAAAGATTGGTACAAATAAAAATTTTTAAAAAAAGATATTGACAAAACAAATATTTGATGATATAAAGTATTTATCAAACAAAAGTTCAAATTAAGGAGGAACAAAAAATGGCAGAAAATGTAGAAAAGAAAAAAGCCTTAGAGGCAGCAATGAGCCAAATAGAAAAACAATTTGGAAAAGGTTCAGTAATGAAACTTGGAGAATTTAAAGCAATGGAAATAGAAGCAATTCCAACAGGAGCTTTAAGCTTAGATATGGCATTAGGAATAGGAGGAGTTCCAAGAGGAAGAATTATAGAAGTATTTGGACCAGAATCATCTGGTAAAACAACACTTGCATTACATGTAATAGCAGAAGCACAAAAAATGGGTGGAGAAGCAGCTTTCATAGATGCAGAACATGCATTAGACCCAGTATATGCTAAAAAATTAGGAGTAGACATAGACAACTTAATAGTATCTCAACCAGACACAGGAGAACAAGCACTAGAAATAACAGAAAGCCTAGTAAGAAGTGGAGCATTAGATGTAGTAGTAGTAGACTCTGTTGCAGCATTAGTACCAAAAGCTGAAATAGATGGAGACATGGGAGACTCACATATGGGACTTCAAGCAAGACTTATGTCACAAGCCCTAAGAAAATTAGCAGGAGCAATAAATAAATCAAAAACAGTATTAATATTCATAAACCAATTAAGAGAAAAAATAGGAGTAATGTTTGGAAATCCTGAAACAACAACAGGTGGTAGAGCATTAAAATTCTATGCATCAGTAAGATTAGACATAAGAAAAATAGAAAACATTAAACAAGATGGAGAAGTAAAAGGAAACAGAGTTAGAGTAAAAGTAATCAAAAATAAAGTAGCTCCACCATTTAGAGAAGCAGAATTTGATATAGTATACGGAGAAGGAATTTCAAAAGCTGGAAATATCTTAGATATGGCTGTAAATATGGACATAATCGAAAAGAGTGGATCATGGTTCAGCTATGATGGAGATAGAATTGGACAAGGTAGAGAAAATGTTAAAAAATATTTAAAAGATAATCCAAAAATTCTAGAAGAAGTAGAAGAAAAAGTTAGAGCAAATTTTGCAAAAGCATTTGAAGATAGCTTAGGAGAAGAATTACCAGAAGTAAATGAAGATGGCGAATTTGAGGATGAGGAATAATAAATGTATACCATAGATGAATTTGATAAAGGAAAAACTAAAGTATTAAAATATATCTTATACAAAAAAAGAACAGAAAGTGAAATACGCACAAAATTCTCCAAAGAAATGGAAGAAAACTTATTAGAAGATATAATAGAATACTTAAAAGAAGCTAAATACATAGATGACAGAGAATATATAAGAAAAACAATAAATAACTTTATAGTTTTAAAGAATTTATCAATCAAAGAATTAAAATATAAACTTCTAGCAAAAGGGCTAAATAAAAATGATGTAGAAGACTACATCTACGAAAACAAAGAAGAACTAGAAGAGTACGAAAAAAAATCAGCAAGTAATATCATATACAAAAAATCAACTTCGGTAGATATGGAAGAAATAAAACAATACTTATTAAAAAAAGGCTATAAAACAGAAAATATAAACAAAGCTATGGAAGAAGAATAAATAAAAACAAGGAGAAAACAATGTCAATACTAACATTAGAAACAAAAAAATATTCAATAAAAATAGATAATTTTGAAGGTCCAATAGACTTACTATGTTATTTAATAGACAAAAATAAAATGAATATATATGATGTAAATTTAAGTGATATAACAGACCAATATATAGAATTCTTAAATGCTATGGAAGAAATGAATTTAGAAATAGCAAGTGAATTTCTTGTTATGGCATCAACATTATTGTATTTAAAATCAAAAAATTTATTACCAAAACAAGAAGAGGAAGAAGAAGAAATAACAGAGGAAGAGTTAATAAGAAGAATTATTGAATATAAAAAATTTAAAGAAATTAGTAAAGTATTTAAAGAAAATTATCTAATCTATGCAAATAGATTTTATAAAGAACAAGAACAAATAAAACTTCCAAAGCAAAAACTAGAAAAAGACTATGAACCAGAAAAAATACCAGATATATATAAGGCATTGGTTGAAAGAAATAGTGTTAAGATAAATCAAAATGCAAAAAATATTGAAAAAATAGCTTTAGTTGATAAATATACAGTTGCAGATAAAGTAAAGGAAATGTATAAAGTATTAACAAAACAAAAGAAATTTGTATTTAATAAGTTATTCTCATTAAAAAAACGTGAAAAACAAGAAGTTGTAACAGCATTTAGTGGATTACTTGAATTATCAAGAAGAAGCAAAGTAGAGACTAGCCAAAAAGAAATTTTTGGAGATATTACAGTAGAAGAAAAGAAAATAGTTTAAATATAAAAAAAAGGGAAAAACTAATAACACCATAAAAAAAGAAGGTGATATATTGGTTTTTCTTTTTATATTTCTAATAATAATATTAATCATAATAACCACAAAAATAAAAATTGAAATTCAAAATTTAAAATTTTCAACAATTACAAAGCCACATTTAAATAACAAATATCAAATAAAAATAAAAATATATACATTTGGAATACTACCAATTTTTAATATAAAAATAAACAATAAAACAATAAATAAAATATTAAAAAATCAAAAATTTAAAGAAAAAATAAAAGAGGAACAAACAAAAATAATAGAAAATAAAGCAAATATAGACAAAGAATTAATAACATCATTAAAAAATATACGAACCGAAATAAAAGAAATAAACTTAAAAATTTCAATAGGAACAGAAAATGCATCATTAACGGCATTTGTAATTCCAGTAATAAGTACATTCATAGCGACTTTTTTTAGCAAACAAATAAATAAATACAATAATAAACAATCATTTTTAGTCACACCAGTTTATATAGACCAAAATTTAATAAATATAGAAGGTTCAGGTATATTTGAAATAAAAATGATACATATTATAAATACAATATGTATAGTAAATAAAAAAAGGAAAGGTGATAAAAATGAGCGAACATCCAATAGAAGGTCTTATGACTACGGCTATGAATAGTATACAAGATATGATAGATGTAAACACAATAATAGGAGAACCTATAGAAACATCAAACAATATTGTTATAATACCAATATCAAAAGTATCATTTGGATTTGCAGCAGGAGGTAGTGAATTTAAAGGAGAAACAATAGATGAGTACAAAAAAGTAGAAAAAGAAGAACAAATACAATATAGATTACCATTTGGTGGTGGTTCAGGAGCAGGTGTAACAATAAATCCAGTAGCATTTTTAGTAATACAATCAAATTCAGTGAAATTAATGCCTGTAACACATTCTTCAAGTATTGATAAATTACTAGATTATGTACCAGACTTAATTGAAAGAACAAATAATATGATGAATAAAATGGTAAATAACAAAAAACAAGAAACAGAAAAAGTTCTAAAAGAAATGCAAAAAAAGAACAATAAGGAGAAAAAAGCTAAAGAGCATAAAGAACAAGAAGAAAACTATGAATTTGAGTATGATGAAAGCATAGAAGATGAGTAATAAAAAAGTTTTGTCGAAAACTTCTGTATATTCGACAAAACTTCTATTTTTTTACTCTTGGAAAAATATGGAAAAAGTTTTATAATAGCTCAAGAATAGAAAAAAAGGAGAGTGCAAAAATGGAATCTAAATTTTATGATAAGGACAAGCTTTTAGTTTTTAAAATAAAAGAAGAAATTGATGATTGCAGTGTACAAAAGATAAGGAGGAGAGCTGATTATGAAATTGAAAGATATATGCCTAGAAAAGTTATATTTGATTTTGATAGTGTTACTTTCATGGACAGTGCAGGAATAGGCTTAATAATAGGAAGATATAAATTTACAAATATGTTAGGTGGAAAATTAGAAGTAGCAAATTTAACACAAAGTGTAAAGAAAATATTTGAAATGAGCGGAATATTAAAATTAATACCAATAGCCAAATTAGAAACATACGAAAACTAAAAAGTGTTTATAGGTAAAACACAAAAAACCTAAATATACATATAAAAGGAAAGTATTATGAAAGAACAATTTGAAAATGAAATGAAATTAGAATTTATAAGTAAAGCCTCTAATGAAGCATTTGCAAGAATTACAGTAGCAGCATTTGCTTCTCAATTAGACCCAACAATAGAAGAATTGGCAGACATAAAAACTGCAGTTTCAGAAGCAGTTACAAACTGTATAATACATGCGTATGAAAATAGACAAGGAATAATAAAAATAAATGCAAAATTAAAAATGAATGAAGAAACTTCAAACGAAATAATAATAGAAATTTCAGACAATGGAAAAGGAATTGAAAATATAGATATTGCAAAAGAACCATTATATACCACAAAACCAAATCTAGAAAGATCAGGAATGGGATTTACAATAATGGAAAGTTTTATGGATACGATGAAAGTTGAATCAATAGTTGGATTAGGAACTAAAATAACATTAACCAAAAAGATAAAAAAAGAAAAAGAAATTCAAGAAGAAGATAGTTTTGAATTTATAACAAAAGAATAAAATAGGAGTAGAACTATATGTATGAAAATGATATTAATTCAATAAAACAAGCTCAGCAACGGAAATAAATTTGAAATGGAGAGATTAATAAGAGATAATAATCGGACTAATTTGGAGTATAGTAAAAAGATTTATGAACAGAGGTTATGAAGTAGAAGACTTGTATCAAATAGGATGTATAGGATTTATAAAGTCCATAAAAAGATTTGACACAAATTTTGAAGTAAAATTATCAACCTACTCAGTGCCATACATATTAGGAGAAATAAAAAGATTTATAAGAGATGATGGACCAATAAAAGTAAGCAGAAGTATAAAAGAACTAAATGTAAAAATACAAGAATTAAAAAAACATTACTTAATAACAAAAGGAAGAGAAATAACAATAGAAGAAATTGCAAAAGAACTAAAAGTTGATAAAGATGACATCATAATTGCAATGGAATCAAATAATTCAATAGAATCCATAGAAGGCACTTCAAACCAAAGTGATAAAGAAGGAAAAAAATTAAGCATTTTAGATAAAATATCAACAGGAAAAAATGAAGAAGAAATAATAACCAATAAAATAGTTATAAAACAATTACTAAAAGAATTAGAAGAAAGAGACAGAGAAATAATTTTACTAAGATTTTTTAAAGAAAAGACACAAACAGAAGTTGCTAGAATATTAGGAATAAGTCAAGTACAAGTTTCAAGAATAGAAAGAAAAGTATTAGATAAAATGAAAAATAAATTAACCTCTGCTTAAAATATAGACAAAAATGGAGATGAGCAAATTGAAAAAAATTCTAATTTATTTGATAAGTTTTATAACTATTTGTTTTATATTACCAGCAATATTCACAAATAGAACAGCAAAAACATCTACAAATGATATAGGAGAAGAAAAAACAACAGATAAATCTTCTGGTGAGACTGTTGTTGAAACAACGGAAAATACATCAACTTCTGAATATGAATATCAAAAATATGGAACTATAAATTTACTACATACCAGTACAGGTGAAGTAGAACAAGTAAAATTTGATGATTATTTGTGTAATGTAGTATCAGCAGAAATGCCAGCAAACTTTGACAGTAAAGCATTAGAGGCACAAGCAATAGTTGCAAGAACATATACAGTTTTCAAAATTTTAAATAAAAAACACCAAAATGCTGATATATGTGATAGTTCAACATGTTGTCAAGCTTGGATTTCAAAAGAAGACAGACTATCAAGATGGACAGAAGATAAAAGAGAAAGCAACTGGGAAAAGATATCAAAGGCTGTAAAAAATACTGCAGGAAAAATAATAACCTATAATAATCAACCAATAAATGCCTTTTTTCACTCTAATAGTGGAGGAATAACAGAAATTCCAGTAAATGTATGGGGAGGAACAGGGTATCCATACCTACAAAGTGTGCAAACTTCAGGAGAAGAAGGGTATACTCAATATGCCTCAGAAATAGAATTCTCTGAAGAGGAACTGATAAACAAACTGAAAGAAAAATATTCAGACATATCAATAGATTTTTCAAATGATGATGAAATAAAAATACTAGAATATACAGAAAGTAAAAGAGTAAAAACAGTAAAATTTGGAAATCATCAAATTTCAGGAGTTGAAGCAAGAACAATATTAGGTTTAAAATCTACAAATTTTGAAATAATCAAAAGCAATGGAAAAATAAAATTCTCTGTAAAAGGTTATGGACACGGTGTTGGCATGAGCCAAACAGGGGCAGATGCAATGGCAAAACAAGGAAGTAGTGCAGAAGAAATAATAAAACATTTCTATACTGGAGTAGAAATAAAAGATATAAATTCTCTTTAAATTGTATAATTTTATAAAATCCGGAAATAATTGTAATAGAATTAAATTTAAGGAGGATTTTATGAGAAGAGATTTTAGAAAAAATAATCAAAACAGTGATTTAAATGAGAAAATAATAAAATATGCGATAATAGGAGTTTCAATATTAGCCATAATTGTGTTGGGACTATTGATTTATAGTAAGAGCCTTAATGACAGAGTAAAAGATGAAACTTTAAGTAGTGAACAACTTTCAAGTATATTAAATAATGTGAATTCAAACACAAACACACAAAGCGCAAGTACAGAAATAGGAAAAAGTGTAAATGAAGCTAAAAATGAAATGAAAAACGAAAGTAAAAACACAACAAATACTGCGAATACAGTAAATAGCACAAATAAAAATGTATTAAATACAAATTCAGTAAATACAACAAATGCTACAACATCAGCACAAACAACTCAAACACAACCAAATAAAAAAGAAGAAACAGAAAAAACAGCAGTAGAACTTAAATTTTCTAACCCAGTAGATGGTGAAATAGTAAGAGATTTTGCAGTAGATAGTTTAATATATTCAGAAACTTTACAAGAATGGACAACACATACTGGAATTGATATAAAGGCAGACAAAACAACAGTTGTAAAATCTGCAGAAGCAGGAACAGTAAAATCAATAAAAAATGACCCAAGATATGGAATGACAATAGTAATAGAACATGAAAACGGATTTAAAACAGTATATTCTAATTTATTAACATCAGAATTTGTGGTAGAAGGAGAAAAAGTTGAAAAAGGTCAATCTCTAGGAACAGTTGGAAATACCGCAGCTTTTGAAATTGCTGATGAACCACATTTACATTTTGAAATATTAAAAGATAATGTTGCTGTTGATCCTAATATATATTTAAAATAAAATGAGAAAACTGAAATATTTTTTATTTCAGTTTTTTATAAATATTGATATAATAAAGACAACAAAAGTAATACAAAATCTTCAAAACTACTTGACAGTTTACCATAATAAAGATAAAATATAATAGGTAGAAAAAAATATATTAAATAAAAATAAATAGATATATATTTGATTCGAACATTGAAAATTAAATAAGAAAGAGGTGTAGATTCATGAATATTGGAATCACTATCGCCGCTGTCTTAATCTCATTTGCAATAGGAATACCTATAGGAATAACATACAGAAAAAAAATTGCAGAATCTAAAATAAGTAGTGCAGAGGAAGAAGCTAAAAAATTAGTTGAAATGGCTAAAATTGAAGCTGAAAATCTAAAAAAAGCCGAAATAATCAAGGCTAAAGAAGAAATTGTAAATAGTAGAAGAGAATTAGACCAAGAGATTAAAGAAAGAAGAGGCGAAGTACAAAGACAAGAAAACAGACTTATACAAAAGGAAGAAAACTTAGAAAGGCGTTCAGATAGCTTTGAAAAGAAAGAACAAGAATTAGAAAAGAAAGTTAGACAACTAGATGAAGAAAAACAAAAAGTAGAAGAATTACAAGAAGAAAGAATGAAAGAACTTCAAAAAATTTCTAATTTAAACAAAGAAGAAGCAAAACAAATATTATTAAAAGAAGTAGAAAAGGACATAACAGCCGAAAAAGCTAATATTATAAGAGAAGAAACACAAAAAGCTAAGGATGAAGTTAATAAAAAAGCTAAAGAATTATTAACTTACACAATTCAAAAATGTGCAGCAGACCATTCTCAAGAAACTACAGTATCTATAGTAGCACTTCCAAGTGATGAAATGAAAGGAAGAATTATAGGTAGAGAAGGTAGAAATATCAAAGCACTAGAAACATTAACAGGAGTAGACTTAATAATAGATGATACACCAGAAGCAGTAGTATTATCAGGTTTTGACCCATTAAGAAGAGAAGTTGCAAAAATAACATTAGAAAAACTAATTGAAGATGGAAGAATACATCCAGCAAAAATAGAAGAAATGGTAGAAAAAGCAAAACAAGAAGTAGAAGAAACAATCAAAGAAGAAGGAGAAAGAGCAGTTCTAGAAACTGGAGTAATAGGATTACATCCAGATATAGTAAAACTATTAGGAAAATTAAAATATAGGACAAGCTATGGACAAAATGTATTAAACCATTCAATAGAAGTTTCTAATTTAGCAAGAATAATGGCTGAAGAATTAGGATTAGATGCAAAACTTGCAAGAAGAGCAGGATTATTACACGATATAGGAAAAGCATTAGATCATGATATGGAAGGAACACACGTAGAAATAGGTGTAGAAATTCTTAAAAAATACAAAGAAAATCCATTAGTAATAAATGCAGTAGAAGCACATCATGAAGATGTAGAACCACAAACATTAGAAGCTGTACTAATTCAAGCAGCAGATGCAATAAGTGCTTCAAGACCAGGAGCTAGAAGAGAAACATTAGAAGCATATATCAAGAGACTACAAAATCTTGAAGAAATAGCAGATTCATTTGATGGAGTTGATAAATCATTTGCAATTCAAGCAGGACGTGAAGTTAGAATTATTGTAAAACCAGATAAAATTAATGATGACCAAATGACAATTTTAGCTAGAGATGTAGCTAAAAAAGTAGAAAACGAAATGGATTATCCAGGTCAAATAAAAGTTAATGTTATTAGAGAGACAAGAATTGTAGACTATGCAAAATAGAAAAAAGTTGTGACTTTAAATGTCACAACTTTTTTTGTACTTTTAATTTTATAAACTTGATAAATTAGGAAATATATAGTATTATAATAAAGTAATTAAAAAGAAAAAAGAAAGAAGGAAAAAATATGAAAGTTTTAGCAGTTGGAGATATAGTAGGAACAGCTGGAATTAATAAATTAAAACAAAGCTTAAAACAAATAACAGAAAAAGAAAAAATAGATTTCATTATAGTAAATGCAGAAAACTCAGCAGAAGGAATGGGAATAACAGAAAAAAACTTTAAAGATATAACATCATTAGGAGTAGACTGTATAACAATGGGAAATCATACTTGGGGAAAAAAAGATATATTCAAATTTATAGATAGCCCCAAAATAATAAGACCGGCCAATTACCCAGAAGGTGTTGTTGGAAAAGGTTACAACATTTATACATGCAAAGGCAAAAAAATAGCAGTAATGAATTTAATTGGAAGAGTTGATATAAATATATTAACAGAAAATCCATTTTTAGAAGCAAAAAAGATAATAGAAAAAATTCAAAATGAAGCAGATATGATATTTATAGATTTTCATGCAGAAGCAACAGCAGAAAAAATAGCATTAGGTTATTATTTAGATGGAAAGGCAACAGCAATATTTGGAACACATACACATGTACAAACAGCAGATGAAAAAATATTACCAAATGGAACAGCATACATAACAGATATAGGAATGACAGGTCCAAAATATAGTGTAATAGGAATGAACATACAATCATCAATTAAAAGATTTGAAACAGCATTACCAGAAAGATATAAAATAGCAGAAGGAGACTGTATATTAAATGCAGTAGTGTTTGATATTGACGACAAAACATCTAAAGTAAAAGAAATAAAGAGAATATATATACAATAATTGATAAAAATCGATTAATGTCGAAAAAATAATTTTATTGCGATGAAAACTTCCAGAAATTTCCAGAAAACTATTTACAAATTTTTCCAGTTATTGTAAAATACCATTATAAAAAGTTGCAACAAAAATAAAATTATTAGGAGGCAAAAGAAAATGGAAATTTTAAAAATTTCATCAAAATCAAACCCTAATTCAGTAGCAGGAGCAATAGCTGGATTAGTAAAAGAATCAAGTAAAGCAGAAATGCAAGCAATCGGAGCAGGAGCATTAAACCAAGCAGTAAAAGCAGTGGCAATCGCAAGAGGATTTGTAGCACCAGCTGGAGTTGATTTAGTATGTATACCAGCATTTGCCGATGTAGAAGTAGAAGGTGAAGATAGAACTGGAATAAAGTTAATTGTAGAATCAAGAACATAGAAGTTAAGGGGTCACATTTTTATGTGGCTTTTTTGATGCTTAGAAAAAGTAAAAAACTATTGACAATTAAAATGAGGTATGTAAAAATAGGGGAAGAAGATATGGAGGTAATATAAATGGAAAAAGTAAGAAAATTTGAAGTAGCAAAAGGTTTTGAAGATAAAGGAATAAATTTACCAGTAAGAAAAACAAAATATTCAGCTGGTTATGATATTGAAGCTGCAGAAGATGTTATAGTTCCAAGTTTTAAAAAAGGAATGAATCCAACATTAGTAAAAACAGGAATAAAAGCTTACATGCAAGATGATGAAGTTTTAATATTAGCAAATAGAAGCTCAAACCCAAAGAAAAAGGGATTAATATTAGCAAATAGTATAGGTGTTATAGATAAAGATTATTATGGAAATCCAGACAATGATGGACATATAATGTTTGCATTTTATAACATAAAAGATGAAGATGTAGAAATAAAAAAAGGTGACTGCATAGGACAAGGAATCTTCCAAAAATATTTAGTAACAGATGATGATATTGCAACAGGAGAAAGATTAGGAGGATTTGGATCAACATCCAAAAATTAAAACTCAAAACTGAAATAGAATGGATAGTCAAGCTGGAAAAAAATATAAAATTTTCTAATGCTTGAAAAATAAGGAAAAAATAGCAAAATAACATAAAAAGTCAAAATAAAAGCTTTGACTTTTTTTGTGTTTTGGTGTATAATAAATATGGTTAAAAAATCCAATAAAGTTATTTCATATTGACTTAACTTTATAATATTTTTTTGCTGAAAAATTTTGAAAAAATACTGAAAGGAGCTGACTTACATGTTTAGTGTAGGAGACAAAATAGTTTACCCAATGCATGGTGCAGGGACAATAGATTCAATAGAGGAAAAAGATATATTAGGAGAAAAACAATCATATTATATATTAAAAATGCCAAGTGATGTAAAGGTTATGATACCAACAGCAAAAGCAGAAGAAGTAGGTGTTAGAAATATAATAGATAAACAATCAGCAGAAAAAGTGTTTAAAATATTAGGTCAAGATGAAACAGAAATGGACAAAAACTGGAATAAAAGATATAGAAATAATATGGACAAAATGAAGAGTGGAGACATATACGAAGTAGCTGATGTTGTAAGAAATTTAAGTTTCAAACAAAAAGAAAAAGGACTTTCAACAGGTGAAAAGAAAATGTTAAACAATGCAAAACAAATTTTAGTAAGTGAATTAGTTTTAGCAGAACATGCAAATAAAGATGAAGTTGAAGAACAAATAGAAAACAAAATAAATACATCATTTATGACATTTAGAGCAGATACTGTTGAACAAGATAGTATTGTAAATAAATTTATTCCATTTGATGGAACAAATAGTTCAACAAATTTATAATTGATGTAAATCAGAAGATAAACATGTAATAAATGTTTTCTTCTGATTTTGATTTTTTAATAAATTATATAAAAATATATAATTAAAAAATTCGAAAAATATTTTTGAAAATTTTTAAAAAATGTATTGACAAATTTTTAATATAATATTATAATAGCAATTGTCGTTAGGACAAACCAGTTCAAATTATATATGCAGATGTGGCGGAACTGGTAGACGCACAGGACTTAAAATCCTGCGGTTGAATAAACCGTGCCGGTTCGATTCCGGCCATCTGCACCAATGACGTTTCTGTTCGAACTTTTAAAGTAAGAATAGAATGAGATATGAAATCAATCAGAGAAATCTGGTTGATTTTTTTGCGTCAGCAAGAAAATCATCCTAAAGGAAGGATGGTATTTATGAAGATAATTAAAGAAGAATTACAATTTGAAGAAAATTTAAAACAAAGGCTTGAATTTATATGTGAGTTTGCAAAGGTTACTCCTACTTTTATGAATGGTAGTATTAGAAAGTTAGATAAAACTAATTTATCTTATATCGAACCACATAGAGTAATAATTAAAAATAATACATTTTTAGTATTTAATTATTCAAATGATGTTTATATTTCTAATCTGACTAAAAAAATAAAATTATCAGAATTAGAAGAATATCTTAAAACTATTATGTAGCAAGGGTTTGACATTTCTAAAAATCGTGATATAATACTGCTAGGAAAATTATTATGTTTATTAGGAGATGTTGTATATGATTTTAAGCAAATTGTATTTAACAATAGATATATTAAATGTAAAGAGGTGTCAATAGTAGTTTGGAGTGCTATTGTGCCTCTTTTATTTATTTTTATATAAATTTTTAGAATGGAGGTTTTATAAGTGAACGATGAAAAGAAAAAATGTGGATTATACTTAAGAGTATCAACAGATGATCAGGCACGCGAACGGCTTTAGTTTACCAGAGCAAAAGGAACGTTTAGAAATGTTCTGTAAATTGAAGAAATATGAGATTATAGATTACTATGAAGATGCAGGAATAAGTGCAAAAACTGGTAATAATAGACCAGAATTTGAGAGATTAAAAAGAGATATACAAGCTAAAAGAATAAATACAATTGTAGCATTAAAACTTGATAGAGTTACAAGAAGTATTTATGATTGGGAAAATTTAATGACTTTTTTAGATGAGAATGACGCTTTTATTGATTGTGTAAATGATGAAGTTAATACAACTAATGCTAATGGTAAAATGATTTCAAGGCTACTTATGAGTGTTAGCCAAAATGAAATTAAAAGAACAAGTGAAAGAACTAAAATAGGTTTAGCAGGTGCAATAAAACAAGGTCATATTCCTCATGTTGCTCCACTTGGCTATAAACATGAAGAGAAAAAGTTAGTTATTGATTATGCTACTAAAGATATTGTAGTTAGAATTTATGATTTATATTATAATGGAAATTCATACCAAACAATTAGTAATATTTTTAACGAAGAGCAAGTTTTAGGAAAGACAAATTGGAGAGACTCTACAATAGTTACTATCCTAGAAAATGAAATATATAAGGGAGATTTTGTTCATGGTAAAAGAACTAAAAGTCCAATTTATTATGAAAATGTTGTTGAGCCTATTGTTTCAAAAGAAATGTGGGAAGATTGCCAAGTACAGAAAAAGAAAAACTCAAGAAGTTATAAAAGAACTTTGACATATTTATATTTACAAAAATTAAAATGTCCAAAATGCAATAGGATTTTAGGTGGCAAAGCTACAACAAAGAAAAACGGAAAAGCATATTTTTATTATTATTGTAACGATTGTAAGATTGAATTTAAAGAAAACATAGTAACAGAGTATTTTAGCCAGTTTATAGATGAACTAACTGAATATGATTCTGTTGTTAATCAGTTCTTCTTGCCTATGATAAAGCAAAAATTTGATGAGCCCAAAGAACAACTAGAAAAAGAAATTAAAAATCAAAAAGCTAAACTAGAAAGGATAACAACAGCATATATAAATGGTTCATTCGAATTAGATGAATATAACAAACGAAAGAAAATTGTAGAAAATGCTATTAAAGAATTGGAAAATGAATTAGAGGCAACTGATTGTGCAGAAGAATTTAGATTTACACCAAAAGATATATTGTTAAAAAGAGACATTGATTTTCTAAATAAACTAAAACTTAATAAAGAATATCAAGAAAGAACTAAAACTTGGAAAGATTATACAAGAGAAGAACAAGCTGAATTAATAATGAAATATGTAGATGATATAGAACTTGATATGCTAGGTGAAGTAATAGCAGTAAAACAAATTAATTTCAGAGAGTCAATTTGTAAACCTTGTCAAGAATTATATGATAATGGTTATATTGATACACTTAAACCTATGATACTTGGCAATGTACTTGGAAATGTTAGATTTAGTAATTATCTTCCAGAGGAAGAATATGGCGAGATAATTATGAGATTAAGACAATATTATGATGTTAGATATATGGAAGCAACCTACTATGTAAAAGACCAAGTATTTTATTTTGATTTTGCTGAAGATAATAGTGCTATTGTTAGAGTGTTCCCTTTAGAAGATTATTATAAACTTGATCCAGATAATAAAATGGAAACATACCAATTTGGAATTTTATATATTGATGAAGAAGATAGATTTGAAATGCAAGACATAGATACTGCTTTTGATTATATTCCAGATGAAAGCAATGATAGTGTAATCTATATGAAAGACCCTACTCCTATTTCGATAGGTGTTAAGCCAGTAAAATTCTCCGAAGAAAAAACAGAAGAAAAATAAAATGTTGCAAGACACAAAAGAATGCTTGTGCTTGAGCAACATTTTCAAAAATAGATGAATGAATTTGTTTTGTAGAAAACTAAATTTAGGCAGATATTTTTGTATCAATTTGAAAGTAATTTCAAATTGATTTGCCTCGCAGAGCCCCCGAGTTTAGATGGCACGTCTAAACTCATAGGGGGTTAGGACTTTAATCAAGTAAGTCCTTTATAAAAATGCTTTGCATTTTTAAGAGCCTTCGGCTTGCAAGAAAAGTGTAACAGAAAATGCAAAAGGAGGTACAATTTATGCCACAAGAATTGTCATATTCATTTCATTTAGGTAGTAATAAAAACAGAAAAAATAGCGCAAAAGAAATTGCAAAGGATAATACATCTGGTACTACATCACTTGCTAATAATGGAATACAAAATGCTAATCAATTATCAAGAGTTAATAAACACAATTTAAGAGATTATGATAACAACAGAGATTACATTGAAGTCATCAAAGGTAGTTACAATTTAGTTGAAGATGTTAAAGCAATTTATATGCAAGAATTTGAAGAAGCAAGACAAGAATATAATAAAAAAGTAAGAACTGATAAACAAATAGAAGATTACTTTAACCATATAGCAAAAAGTCCAATGTGGGATTTGGCGTGCGAGATTATAGTAGAACTTGGAGATATGTATTTCTGGAATGACAAAGATTTAGAATATAGAAAAGAAATGGCAAAAGTATATGCAGAACAAATTGAAGAACTAAACAAAATATTACCTGAATTTAAAGTTGCAAGTGCAGTTGTTCATTTTGAAGAAAGATCAAAATCTCCACATATGCACATTGTAGGTGTTCCAGTAAAAGAAGATTGTAAAAGAGGTATGAAAAAACAAGTTGGGAAATCGCAGATATTTACAAAATCATCTCTTACTAAAATACAAGACAAAATGAGAGTTGCTTGTATAAAGTCATATAACAAGATTTATGATATCAATGCTCAATTAAAAGAAAAACAAAAAGGCAGAAATTATGATATTAACACTAAAAATATGGATAGTTATAAAAAATTTTCAGACAATTACGACAAACATAATCAAAGATTAAAACTTGCAAATGATAAAACCAATAAAGTATATACTTCTTCTAATGAAGTAAAAGAAATACTTGATAAATTGAAACCTACTACTTTTAACAAAAATAATAGTGTTATTTCAAATAGTGATATTGAAAAAGTTAAAGAATATATTGAAGAAGTACAAGATACTACTAAAACAATTAGTACAGTTAATGAATTAAATATTGTTATAAATGAGTTTAAACAAAGCTATAATGAGATTGATAAAGAAAATAGTTCGTTAAAGTATCAATTAGAACAAAAAGATGAAGAAATTGATAAGTTAAAAGTAGAACTTTCTACAAAAGATAAAATTATAAATAAGTTACAGGCTGAAAAAGAAAATATAAAAGCACAATTACAAAAATTCAAAAACTTTTGGTATGGCATAATGAATAGATTTCACAATAAGATTGCATTTGATAAAGATGAGCGATATAAATATGTTTCAGAAGATTTACACAAAGCAGGAATATTTACTGATGATGATTTTGAAATTGCAACAAACGCTTTAAGAAAAGTTAAGCCAAAGGAAAATAATGAAAAGAATACCCAGAAGAAAGAAAAATCAGATAAGTGGACGATTAAAAAATAGTAAAATTGGAGGGAAAATTATATATGGAAGTAAATGAATTAATAAAATACATTAGTGATTTTAGTATTATAGATAAATTAAAACTTGGAATATCAGTATTTTCAAGCAATTATATAAATACAAGTTATAATAAAAAAGAAATTTTTGAAAGAATGGATAATCAATTGAAGAAATTAGATAGTAGTTACATTATGACTTTTTCTGGAATTTATAATAATAAGCTTATAATGTTTCTAACAGCAAGAATAACAGAATATTCAAAAGAAGAACAAAATAAAGTGGCAATGTATTTGGTAAATACTATATAAAAACAAAAGTTTGAATTGATTTGCAATATTTACATAAATATGTTATAATTATAATGTATATGGTTATGCGACTATGTATAGCAAACCTCGTGTTTGCAGCGTGTGTATACTTATAAAGAAAAAATTTTGGAGGTAAAAAGTATGTACAATTATTTAGTAGAACGGATGTATAAGGAGTATAAAGTTGTAACTGATGAGAATAACATTCACTTTGTCAGCAATGGGAAAATTGTAGGAACTTTGTATCGTAAAGAACAGGTACTTAATATTTTTCTTTCAGCTTCTAGTGACGTTGTATGGAATCATCACGGGATTGCACTCTTTGTAGTTGCTAAAAAGTATACTGTGCTTAATAATGCAAAGGCACGTAATACTGAAGCAGCTTGGCTTATTGGTTGCTGTGGAGCTGAAAGGCAACGCACTCTTAATAACCCTATGTATTTAGAAACTGGATTGTTTTTTGGAGATATGAATGTTTCAGGCATGTCACGTGTATACAAGGGAAATGGTTGTGTAAAATTTAATCTTTTCGATATGGAAGTAGAATGGAAAGAAAAGGAACAGCCATATAGCCATATTTCCTACTTGAATCCTGCTCTTGTTTACCCTGTAAAGTGTGGAGGAAAGAAGGTGAAAAATGCGAAGGCATATCTTCGCAAAAAGCACGATTGGGAATATGGACCTGGATACCGAACAGCGGGAAGTTATGAGACACGCGAATTCATTGATACTCTGGCAAATAAGACCAATCATACTGAGTGGAGCAAAATTAGCTACCACAAGGTTATCCGTAAATAATTGATTTGGATTGGAGGAAGGATTCTGTATTACAGGCCTTCCTCTTACTCGTGATTATAACTTGTTATGCAAATTTATTAAAATTTATTGATTTTTTTTTAATCTATGTTATACTTAATTAAATTGATTGATTTTATATCAATCGTCAAGAGAGTCAAAAAAGTTGTAGATAACTACTTCGTTGGCACCATTAGAACCTCAAGTGTTTCGGAAGATAAACTTGAGGTTTTAATTTTAAAAATAGTGCAAAGTTCTAACAAAAGTTCTAACACTTTTCAAAAATTAGAATTTTTATAAATATTTAGAAATGTATCTTTTAAAACAGATTACCTAAAGCAAGTTCGGTAATTTGTTTTTTTGTATCTTTTGTGTCTAATGCAAGTTTATCACAAATAACACTTGCAAAAATTCTTTTATTTTCTATATCAGCATGTGTATATCTTAATGTAGTCTGAAAAAATGTAGAAATCAAGCAAATGTATATAAAAGCAGAAACAAGAATAAAGTAGCCTAAAAATAATTATTGAAATTGTAGAAAAAACATTGTTTTTAAAATAAAAATAAAGTATAATAAATCCATTCTTTTCAAAGGAAATCTTTGAGGAAGGAGGTGCAACTAGAGTGAGTTCATTTGATTTAATCTGGCGATTAATCATTTTGTTACTTTTAAGTAATAATGATGATGAAAGCCAAGACACAAACAAAGATTAATCTTTGGGGCAGGCGGACACCTGCCTTTTCTTTATTTTAAACAATAAAAAAAGAGATATGCGGACACATATCTCGTGCAAACCTTTGTGAGTTCATTTGATTTGCTAGCTAATGTTATTATAACATCAATTTTATTATATGTCAAATATTTTTTATGATTCATAATTTATAAAAAATGTTTAAAAATTTTATGAGTTTTAATCGTTATAATTTAAATCATCAAATAATTTACTATAGAAAATTTAAAAATAATTAAATAAAAATCTCCCCAAGCAAATTACTATGGGGAGTTGAGTTTTATTAAAGAAATTAGTTAATTAAACATCTAAAATTTTAAAATGTGTTACCACTTCATCGATAGAAATTTCATTTTAATCTGTAGCCAATACATAGTAAAGTAAATTGTAATGTGCTCATTAAAATTCTCCTTTCAAAAATCTCTTAATAAAACATTTGGAATATCACTTATACTTTTTATTATTTTCTTCATCATTCCTTTTTGAATCTTTAAAAAGTATAATAATACCTATCATAGATAAAATTGCAATAGGAATATTTTTTTCAGTACTTATAGTTGAAACTGTAAACATTACACAAAAAAGAAAAAGTAATAAAATAAAATTCACTGATGATATGATTTTATCTAATTTTCTGGATAAGTTTGATTCCTCTGGTTTTTTTACAAATTGTTCAAGAGCTTCATCTTCAAGTGGTTTTGACCGCTTTTGCTCTTCTAACATCTGCTGAAATTCTTCTTTTGATATTCCAAAAGCCGTTTTTTCTGTTTTGCTCTTATCATTCATAAAATTGACCTCCTATTCTTCCATTTGGAATTGTAATATTTGAATTATATCATAAAATAGCTAAAAATACTAGCATCTCACATAAAAATATGATAAAATATCTATAGTTTTCGTAGCTATGTAATATAAATATAAGGTAACTATTTATGCCTCTACCTCATAGAATGGCTCCAAATTTAATGGATAACTTGTTTAATTGGATGAATGACGTAAAAGAAGAAGGCATAATTGAAAGAGTTGGCTATACCCCCAATAGTATAATTATAGTAGAAAGTATATTAAATTTGATACAAATAAAGTTTTGTGAGGAAATATGAATAATAAAGAATATGAAAAATTTGAAAAAATCGGAGAAGGAAAATGTGCAAATATATACAAATCAGGAAATAATGTATATAAAATATTAAAAGAAAATACAGATTCAAAAAAGTTTTATAGCAAAGAAATGTTGCAACAATTAGTAGGAATCAAAAATGACTTATGTGTTTTTCCAAATGAAATATTAGAAGATGCTAATGAAAATTTAATCGGTTATTCAATGGATTTTGTTAATGGAAAAAAATTAAAAGATATAATATCTACATTACCATTTGAACAATTAGAATTAGCAGTAAAAAAAGCAGAAAAAAATATTGAAGAGATATCAGATCAAAACATCTTATTTGAGGATATGCATGATGATAATATTATGTGGGATGATGAATCTAAAAGCATAAAAATAATAGATACAGATTTCTTCAAAAAAACAAATGAAAATTCAAGTTTAAAAAATAGTAATTATCAAAACTTTGCAGGAACATTGCAAGGAATAATAGATGCAAAAATAAATAAATATGGAAAAAATGAAAATGAACAATTTAATCCTTTCTATGATGTCACAAGTTTAAAATATAAAGATGGAAAAAAATTATCAATCAATGAATATATTTTAAATTTAAAAAACGTAGTAGAAAATGATTTTGGAAAGAATTTTAATAATCTTAGTGAAATAGAAAAAGCTTTGAAAGAAAAGCAATACAACTTTGAAGAAAAACAGCATATGGAGCAAATAGCTAATAATTTAACGTTAAAAGAAAAGATAATAAGAGCTTTAGTTAAAGGAAAATATCTTAGAAAAATTCCTTTTGTAAATAAAATTATTAATAAAAATATAAAGATGTTACCATCTGATGTCAAAGAAGTTGTATGTGATAAAAGAGAACAATTTCGTAAGGAATTAAGAAACTTTGAACCTAATGTAGAGCCACAAGAAAAAAAGAATGATTTGAATATGGAAAGACAAAATGAAGTTAACAATCACGATGAAATAGAATTGAAATGAATTGAATTACTATGGGGAGTTGAGGTTTATTAAAGAAATTAGTCTAAAGATTTAAAATGTGTAACCACTTCATTAATAGAAATTTTATTTTGGTCTGTATAATACACAATGCTACTACATATTTTATATTCGTTATTATTGATTATAACATACAAGTGTTTTACATAAAAACTTGAAAATTATGAAAAATTAATGTATAATATATTAGATTATGCGCTTTGCATAATTGTTAAGAAGGTATTTTTCTTAACAAAAGGTTAAATTTTCAACGAATAGTCCGCAATTAAAGAAAGGAGATATACACATGAGCGAACAAAAAGAACTTACACCTAGTGAATATTTTGAAATTGTAAAGGCACGGAAACAAACAGTAACAGACGAAGATTTGTCAAGAATCTATGATAATTGTTTGGAGTTGCTAAATAAGTACAAAATCACTGGTCAGATTGCTGGTATGAGAAAGTTGTTATTCCATCTTCAAAGTGTTGAAGCTGAACGTGAAATCGTTAAGATGGGTATTACAACTTTTATCTACAGAGACGATATCGAAGAATATATTGATAATATTGCAAAAGATACTGTTAAGATTATCGAACTCGAAAAGTATGAGAGAGAGATTCCGGACGAAATAGTGGCTATTATCGAACAGGTCAAAGATAAATTTGACCAACTCTATATTCTCTTTACCGACTATACTGGCAAAGTTGAAAGACAAGTTGAAAAGGAACGTAGACAAAAAGATCCTATTTTGTTTGGTACATTCCAAAACGAACAAACAAGAACAGTCATTGAAAGGTTTTATTTCTTGGGTGACTGGGAAGATGAATATTGCGACCTTACTTTAGATAAGATGGTAAATGAAATCGAAGCAAGTAAAAAACGAAATATCGTCAGAACTATTAATACCCCTGAAGATATTGAGGAGTTGAAGAAACAGTTAGATCAACTCGTTCCGTCAAGAGAGTTTTTCAAAATTGAACATAGCAAGAAAAAAAGAGTATTCAAGAAAATAAGAAGTTTCTTAGGTGGTGAGAAAAAATGAAAAGGAATGTAGACTTAAGTGAAAGTCAAATGTTTACAACCTTTGAGTCACAGCCACTTACTGAATTTGATAAACTAATTTATGATGCTTTAAAGGTTACTAAACCATGGGATTTTGAAAATAATCCCAAGCAGATTACAAGTGATTTGGATTTGGAATTAATTGTAGAACAAAGAAGTGTTTTTGCTGTAGGAAACAAGAAAGAACGTCAAAATTGGAAACGAAATCAGGCATATGATGCAGGTCAAATTTGTGATTGTTGTGGACAAAAAATAGGCAAGAAACCTTGGGTAAAGAATAGATGTAATTGTTACTCTATGGTATTTACGCCCAAGATTCCATGGAAGTTTTAATCTTTAAACAAAAAATCATGTTCAATAATTTGGATATGATTTTTTGTTTTTAATATTCTAATTCATTATATTTTTTTCTATATATTTAAGTTTTTAAGGTGTTTTTTAGGATTTATAAAAGTTCATTTTTTATTCCCACAATACCCCCTAACAGGACAAATATCACACTTAGGACTTCTAGCAACACAAATATTTCTACCATGCCAAATAAGCAAATGATTAACATCCTTCCAATACTCTTTAGGAATAAGTCTAATCAAATCCTGTTCAATCTTTTCAGGTTCTTTTTCATTAGAAAAGCCAATCAAATTAGAAATTCTCTTAGCATGAGTATCAACAGCAATACCTTGAGTATCATTAAAAACTTCAAGCATAACAACATTAGCAGACTTTCTTCCAACACCAGCAAGAGACATTAAATCTTTCATATTATTTGGAACAATACCGCCAAAATTTTCTAAAACCTGTTTAGCACATAATTTAATATTTTTAGCTTTATTCTTATAAAAACCACAAGGATGAATAATATCTTCCAATTCATTAATATCAATATTAGCAAAATCTTCAATAGTTTTGCATCTATCAAAAAGAGCAGGAGTAGTCTTATTAACTCGGTCATCAGTACATTGAGCAGAAAGCATAACAGCTACAACCATTTGAAAAGGAGTTTTAAAATCTAAACTACATTGTGCATCTGGGTAAGTATCTTTTAAAATATTAATTATATTAATTGCATCATTTCTTTTCATATATAAACCTCTTATCTTATAAATTTAATATAATTATATAAGGAAAATAATCAAAAAGCAATAACAAATAAAACCATTATTTCATATTATTTGACATACTTTGTTTTAAAATTAATAATTAACCAAGAGCATATTTTACATAAAAAGGAACAATAAAATAAAACAACTAATATAATATATAAAAACAATTAGGAGGTAATAATATGTTATGTGCATTGAAAAAAACATTAGGAGTAATATTAATAGGAATAGGATTAGGAATATTATTAGTATTATTGCTTCCACTAACAGGTTGGCTTTTTATAATAGGAGTAGCATTAGCTTGTGTAGGAATCATGTGGCTTGCATGCTAAAGGATAGCTAATAATAAGAATATTAAGGAGGGGTACATATGACTATCGTAGTAAAAAAAGTTCCAAAATTTTTAAGAGGATTTGTAAAATTAATTTTTGGAATAAAAGACTAAGAAAAGAGGGAAAGTAGTAAACTACAAACCCTCTTTTAATATTTTATATAAACAAAAAAAGAGCGATCATTATGCTCTTTTAACTTTTCCATTTTTTAAACATTTTGCACAAACATGAATTCTTTTTACTTCACCATTTTCCATAATAGCTTTTACGCTTCTTAAATTTGGTTTCCAAGTACGTGGACTTCTTTTACTTATATGTGAACGAGTTATGCTAAGTTTATTTCCATTACTTTGTGATTTTTCACAAACTGCACATTTAGCCATTTCTTTGCACCTCCTAATTTTTAAATTAAAATTGACTGCTTCTAAGTTTATCATAAAATAATAAAAAAAACAAGTATTTTTGAAAAATTTATAAAAAATCATTGCAAAATAGGAAAAATATGGTATAATATAAAAGCTATATGAATAAATGAAAGGATTGAGAAATTATTATGAAATGTAAAGTTGAAAAAACAGAAAACGCAAATGAAGTAAAATTAGAGTTAACAATAGAGGCTCAAAAATTTGATGAAGCAATTCAAAAAGTATATTTTAAAAGTGCGAAATATTTTAATATACCAGGATTCAGAAAAGGTAAAGCTCCAATGAACATAGTAGAAAAATATTATGGAAAAGAAATTTTCTACGAAGATGCATTTAATGAAGTAGCACCAGAAGAATTAGAAACAGCATTAAAAGAAAATAAAATAGAAGCTGTAAGCAGACCAGATATCGATGTAAAACAAATCGAAAAAGGAAAAGATTTAATATTTACAGCAGTATTCCAAACAAAACCAGAAGCAGAACTTGGAAAATATAAAGGTATAGAAATACCAAAAATAGAGTATAATGTATCAGATGAAGATATAAACCACGAATTATCACATATGCAAGAACATAATTCAAGATTAATATCAATTGATGATAGACCAGTAGAAAAAGGTGATATAACAGTTATCGATTTCGAAGGATTTGTTGATGGTAAAGCATTTGAAGGCGGAAAAGCTGAAGGTCATGAATTAGAAATAGGAAGCAATACATTTATACCTGGATTCGAAGACCAAATAATTGGAATGAAAATCGATGAAGAAAGAGATATAAAAGTAAAATTCCCAGATGAATATTTTTCTAAAGATTTAGCTGGAAAAGATGCAACATTCAAAGTTAAATTACATGAAATTAAGAAAAAAGAATTACCAGAATTAAATGACGATTTTGCAAAAGACACTAGCGAATTCGATACATTAGAAGAATTAAAGAAAAGCATCAAAGACAGAATGGAAAAAGACAATGAACAAAGACAAAAATATGAAACAGAAGATGCTGTTATAAAAGCAGTATGCGAAAATGTAAAAGTTGATATTCCATCAGGAATGATTGAAAACGAAACAGAAGATATGTTAAGAAATGTTGAAAGCAGACTTTCATATCAAGGATTAAAATTAGACCAATACTTAAAAATGATGGGAAAAACAGCTGAAGAAGTTAAAAAAGAATATGAACCTCAAGCAATAGAAGCAATCAAATCAAGATTAATGTTAGAAGCAGTAATCAAAGCAGAAAAAATAGAAGCAACAGAAGATGAAATAACAGAAAAAGTAAAAGAAATGGCTAAAAATTATGGAAAATCAGATGACAAAGAATTTATGGAAAATGAAAACGTAAGAAATTACATAAAAAGCGGAGTAGAATCTGAAAAAGCATTAGAATTTTTAGTAAAAAATGCAAAAATAAAATAAATAGTAAAAGAAAGGTTGGGGTGAAGCATTAAAAAAGCATTACCAGCCTTTTTGTGTATAATTATTATGTCTAAAAGACAGAGGAGGAAAAAATATGTTTGAAAAAGATAGTTTAGTACCTTATGTAATCGAACAAACAGGAAAAGGAGAAAGATCATATGATATTTTCTCAAGATTATTAAAAGACAGAATTATATTTTTAGGAGAAGATGTTAATCCAACATCAGCAAGTTTAATTATTGCACAATTATTATTCTTAGAATCAGAAGACCCAGACAAAGAAATATCATTATATATCAACTCACCAGGAGGATCTATTACAGATGGAATGGGAATAGTAGATACAATGAACTATATAAAATGTCCAGTATCAACAATATGTGTAGGATTAGCAGCAAGTTTTGGGGCAGTACTTTTAGCAAATGGAGAAAAAGGTAGAAGATTTGCAACACCAAATTCAGAAATATTAATACATCAACCATTAATAGGTGGTCAAGGTGGAGGAATTTCAGGTCAAGCAACTGAAATAAAAATCCATGCAGATCATATGATAAGAACAAGAGAAAAACTAAATAAATTATTAAGTGATAGAACAGGGCAATCTATAGAAACAATAGAAAGAGACACAGAAAGAGACCATTATATGACAGCAGAAGAAGCTTTGAAATATGGATTAATAGATGGAATAATGGATAAAAGAATGTAATTAAAGGAGATAGAAAATGGCTAAAAATGATAACCCAAAAAATGTAAGATGTTCATTTTGTGGTAAATCACAAGATAGTGTGAAAAGAATTGTAGCAGGTCCTGGCGTATATATTTGCGATGAATGTGTAGATTTATGTACAAGTATTATAGAAGCAGAAAAATACGAAGAAGAAGAACAAGGCTATACATTAAATGATTTAGACAAAATACCAAACCCAAAAGAAATAAAGAAAATATTAGATGATTATGTAATTGGGCAAGATGAAGCAAAAAGAACATTATCAGTTGCAGTTTACAACCATTATAAAAGAATTGCTCATGAAGAAAGCAACGAAAAAGACAAAGATGATGTAGAAATACAAAAAAGTAATATCTTACTTTTAGGACCAACAGGATGTGGAAAAACACTTCTTGCAAGAACCTTAGCAAAAATATTAAATGTACCATTTGCAATAGCAGATGCAACAACATTAACAGAAGCGGGTTATGTTGGAGAAGATGTTGAAAATATCTTATTAAAACTTATTCAAGCAGCAGATGGAGATATTCAAAAAGCTCAAAAAGGGATCATATATATTGATGAAATTGATAAAATAACAAGAAAATCAGAAAACTTATCAATAACAAGAGATGTTAGTGGTGAAGGTGTTCAACAAGCATTACTAAAAATAATTGAAGGAACAATAGCATCAGTACCACCACAAGGTGGAAGAAAACATCCAAATCAAGAAATGATTCAAATAAATACAGAAAACATACTATTTATTTGTGGAGGAGCTTTTGAAGGCTTAGAAAACATCATAAAAGAAAGAACTGGTAAAAAATCAATAGGATTTGGTGCAAAAATCGAAAGTGAAAAAGAAATTAATAAATATGAAGTATTCCAAGAATTATTACCACAAGATTTATTAAAATTTGGATTAATACCAGAATTTATAGGAAGATTACCAATAATAGCAACATTAAAAGATTTAGACAAACAAGCATTAATAAAAATAGCTACAGAGCCAAAAAATGCACTAGTAAAACAATATCAAAAATTATTAGAAATGGATGATGTTGAACTAGAATTTAATCAAGATGCATTAGAAGCAATTGTAGATAAAGCAATAGAAAGAAAAACTGGAGCAAGAGGATTACGTTCTATAATAGAAGATATAATGAGAGATATTATGTTTGAAATTCCATCAACACCTAATATCACAAAATGCATTATAACTAGAAATACAGTAATAAATAAGGCAAGACCAGAAATAATTACTGGAGAAAAACCAATAAACACACAAAATAAACAAAAAAGACGTGTTCCAGAAAAGAAGAGCAAAGAAACAGCATAACAAAAAAAGACAAAGGTGGAAAAATATTTTCCACCTTTTTTGAGAGATTTGATAATTTAGACATTTGAGACCTCGAATATCCGATTTCCGACAACTCTAAGATTCTGATATTTAATTCTATTTTCATTAGTAGAATCAGCATCAAGATTTTCCAAAAACTCATTTAAAGCATACATTGCTTCATAAGCAGAAGAAAAAGTTTTTTTCAAAAGCTCGTCCTTGGTCATAATCATCCCTCCATTCTGTAGTTTGATGAAAATATTATAGCAAGTACAAAATAAAAAGTCTGTCGAAATAGGAAAGGCTAAGAAAAAGATTACAAATATTTTTTCAAAGTTTCAACACTATCTTCTTGCATAACAACGAAATCATTTAAAATACTTTTAACAACTTTTTCTGCGTTTTGATTTTGATTTAACAATCGTCTCCCTTCAATAATTCCCATATTAGTACCTTGCATTAATAATTCAGATAATTTTGAAGTACTATCATCTGCCATAGTTTTCATTTGAATTCCATACCAAGTCATCATTTTGGTCATAGTATTTGTCTCATGTGGTTCTTTATTACTATAATTATTATATAAATCATTGACTCTATTAGAAATATCTTGATATTTATTGTATTCGACATCTAAAACATCTTTAAAATCATTGTCTTTTACTTTCTCGGAAACATATGATATGGCATCCATTCCCATTGTAGCACCTTTGTTTACTTCATCTAGTATATTTAAATTTTGATTTTCCATAAAATACCTCCTAATAATTTATTAATATTTAGTATTTACAGAAAATTGAGATATATTCAAAATGTTTTTTTATTTCTAACTTATAGCCCCTAAAATCAAAATTCCTAAATTATCATTATAAATTTCATCAAACTGAGAAATAGGCAAAGGATTTTCGCCCAAACCAGCTTCAATAGTATAACCAGGCTTATCAAAATATAAAATAAACCAATCTTTATAACCAGCAAAACTAGAATTATATGGAACATCAGTTAAGAGATAACCACTTGCTTTTGCAAATTTTTCACCAATTTCATACCCATTAGGAGGATTAATATTTTGAAAATTCCAGTAAATTTCTTGACCTTGAGTATGATAAGCAAGAATCAAATCAAAATTATGTAATAAAGTAAAATTGTAAATAGCTTTAGATTCAGGTTCTATAAGAGGTGCTAACCCAACAAAATCACGAGGAGCAGGACTAGTAAAACCTTGTGAATATTTAATTTCTTTAGCTTTTTGCCATTCTGCAGGAAATTGCAAATTTAAATCAGTACCAAGAATATTAGCTTTCCATCCACTAGGAAAAGGAATATCTGGGTATTTTAAAGCTATATTTTGAGCTTGAATAAAAGCAGAAGAATTTTTAGATAAATTTCCTGTAACTAAATCAACACCATCAGGATTTACCATTGGCATAATATAAATTGAAACAGTATTAAATAAAGTTTTGATATTATAATCATATAAATTCGAATCATTAACATAAGCATTACAATAATCTTCAATAAATTTCATCATAACAACACTTGTAATCCATTCATTAGCATGAAAAGAAGCGGAATAAAAAACTTTTTTTGAACCAGTACCAAGTTTTACAACATATAAATTTTTTCCAAGAACACTACTTCCAACAACTTGAATATTAAGAAAAGGAAAAGCTCTATTAAGAGTAAATAAATTTTGAGTTAATAAATCATAAGTATAAGATTTATCAGTAGGAACAATATTCATAAAAATCACCCTATACATTATATTGAAATAAATAAAAAAATTGACAATAAATTTGAAAAAATATTTGGTGGAGATGAGGAGAGTCGAACTCCTGTCCATAACACTTTCCAAATAGACTTCTACAAGTTTATTTTGTCTTTTAAATTCATTTACTTTTCGCCGACAAACAGGCTAAAAATAAATATATCTTTATAAATTACCCACTATTTCTAAAGAAAAAATAGTTTCGTTTCCTACTTTATTCGGCACCTTATCTAAACCAGTAGGCTATTTAGTAAGATGACACTGCAACTTAGGCAGCGTATGCTAATTCTTGTTTATCAGCGTTTATTTTATTTTCTCGTTTTTAAAGTGGCCAACGAGAATCCACTACTTGCTATCTATTTTTCTGGTGCAATGTCGAAACCATTACATCCCCAAATACTTTATTATTATACTACAACTGTACATTTTTAGCAATATTTTGACTATATAAAATTTAAAATTAGGAGTTCTAATATTAAAAAATAGTCAAGCAAAAAGTGAATAATTTTATAACAATTGAAAATTTCAAAAAATAAAGCTCGAAATCTGTCGAACGATTTTTGTTGACAATATAAGATAAAGCGTGTTAATATATAGCTGTGCAATTAATTT
>OGYP01000044.1_pt1 | contig 49120 bp, 41 predicted proteins | sample 1576571 | NCBI WGS metagenome assembly OGYP01 (sample SAMEA3541559, study PRJEB24748) | human gut metagenome | biome: human gut; feature: human-associated habitat; material: faeces | place: China | collected 2012
AAGAACAATTATTTCACATCATTTACCTCCCATTATCTTGAAATCTTTGGGCTAGCAACTACATATTTAATATATTTTTTAATTTTTATTGATTTTTCACCTTGTTTAATATAAAATATGGTTATCAAATTAAACAAAAGAGTGGTGAAAATTTTGAATAAATCCCCAAATAATAAAAAGAAAATAAATTCTAATAAAAAAATAGAAAAAAATAAACAAAAGATTTCAAAAAATACTAAAAGTAACGTTGTTAAAATGAAATCAGATTTTGAGTCACAAAACTTTATAAATATTAAAAAATTAAGAAACATATTTATTATTGTTATTTTAATATTAGCATTGTTAATTGGTAGAATTGCATATCTTCAATTTTTTGAAGGCAGTTACTTAAAATCTTTAGCATATCAACAACAAAATATTAATCAGATTATAAGTCCTAAAAGAGGTTCTATATATGATTCAACTGGAAAAATTTTGGCTACAAGTGCTACTGTTGATACTATCACAATTAATCCTAGTAGAATAAAGAATTCTAAAGATGATTCTAAAACTCAGGAATTAAAAGAAAAAGTAGCAAAGGCTTTAGCTGATATTTTTGAATTAGATTATGAGCAAACTTTAGAAAAAGTTAATAGCACTGCACAGGTTGAAACTATTGCAAAAAAAGTTGAACAAGATAAGGTTGAAACTTTAAAATCTTGGATGAAAGAAAATAAAGTTACTGTTGGCATTAATATTGATGAAGATACTAAAAGATATTACCCTTATAATACTGTATTATCACAAGTTATAGGTTCTTATGGAGAAGATAAAGGTTTATCTGGAATTGAAAATGCATGGGATTCTGTTTTATCTGGTACTCCAGGAAAAATAGTAAGTTCTAAGAGTGCAAGTCAAGAGGAAATTCCAAATGCTGAAGAATCTTATATTGCAGCTGAAAATGGAAGTGATTTAACACTTACTATAAATTATAATGTTCAAACTATTGTTGAAGAATATTTGAAACAAGCTGTTGAAAATAACTCTTGTGAAAATGGTGGAAGTTGTATCGTTATGAATCCTAAAACTGGAGATATTTTAGCTATGGCTACATATCCAAATTATGATTTAAATACTCCTTTTACACCAAATGAAACTTTAGCAAAAACTTATGACAGCTTAAGTTCTAGTGAAAAAATAGATGCTATTTATAAAATGTGGTCAAATAAATCTGTTTCTGAACTATATGAACCTGGTTCTGTATTTAAAACTGTAACTTCTGCAATTGCTCTAGAAGAGAATATTACTGATACTGATGTTGAAGGAGATTTTACTTGTATTGGTTATGAAATGGTTAATGGTGTAAAAATTAATTGTTGGAAAAACTATGATCCACATGGTCCTCAAACTTTAAGAAAAGCTTTGATGAATTCTTGTAACCCTGCATTTATGCAACTTGGTGCTAGAATTGGTACAACTACATTGTATAAATATTATAAAGCTTTTGGTCTTTTTGATAAAACTGGTATCGATTTACCTGGAGAAGCAAATTCTTTATTCACAGAAGAACAAAAAGTTGGACCAGTTGAAAGAGCTACAATGTCTTTTGGTCAAAGGCTTAGCATTACACCTTTACAAATGATTACTGCTGTTTCAGCAATTGCAAATGATGGTATTTTAATGAAACCTAGAATTGTAAAACAAATTACAAATACAGATACTGGTGCTATTACAAATATAGAACCTACAACTGTTAGACAAGTAGTTTCAAAAGAAACTTCTCAAAAAGTAAAATCTATGATGGAATCTGTTGTTACTAAAGGTACGGGAGGTCGTGGTGCTGTTGCTGGTTATTCTATAGGTGGAAAAACTGGTACTTCTGAACCAACTGATGATAAAAAGGAAACAGAAGGTTATGTTGCATCTTATGTTGCAATCTCACCAATTGAAGATACTCGAGTTGTTTTATTATTAACTTTATATAAACCAAGTGAAAGCAATCATCAAGGTGGACAAGTTGCAGGACCTGTTGTTTCTCAAATGCTAACTAAAATATTACCTGAATTAGGTATTCCTTCAAATGAAACAACATCTGAAGATGACTCTAATTTAATTACTGTACCTGATATAAGAAATAAAACAATAACTGAAGCTGAAAAAATTCTTAAAAATGCTGGATTTACAACTAAAATAACAACTTCAAATGATAAGAATAGTACACAAGTTATTGATCAAGTTCCAAAGCCTGGTGTGTCATTAGCTAAAAATTCTATAATAATGTTATATGACCAAAGTGTTAGAACTACAACTACAGTTCCTGATCTTACAGGAAAATCTGCTTCACAAGCTACTAGTGAGCTAAAGAACTTAAATTTGAATATTAGTATTACTGGAAGTGGTGTCATAATTTCACAAGATCCAGCTAAAGGTTCTAAAGTTGATGAAGGTACTGTTATAAAAGTTACTTTAAAGCCTGCTACTACAGATGTTCATTAAAGATAATATTTATTAAATTCTAAGAGGAAATTTACTTTTCCTCTTTTTTATTCCATTTTTTCGTGTTTCCAATAATTTTCTACTAATTCATCTAGTCTTTTTATATACTTATTATCGTGTTTTGCTCTATCAATTAATTCTTGATTATCTCCTTTTAAATATGCTACCCATTGTTCTTTTCCTTCAAATTTTGTTAATTTGTCTGATTGAAATTTTGGTAATTGTATAATATTAAATTCTAATTCTTCTGTTTTTACATATTTTTCATTACATTCTATTTTTATTTTCTTGCTAAAATTCTCAAAAGAAAAATAGATAAAATCTAAAATATTTATTGTTATTGTCCTACAAAATTCTCTTTTTGTGTCATGTTCTAATTGATTTAAATGTATTTGTTCATAATACATTAATATTTTTGTTGGAATATATTTTCCATCGATAAATTGGATTCCAACATTTAATTCTTCATTATCATCTTTTGTTATTCTTACATCTGCAATGCCAAAATTTTCCTCACTTGGCAAATATTTTGCTTTTTTATATAAATATGGATTCAGCTCTATTGTTTTTATTTTTATCTCCAAAATACTTTCAATTATATCTTTTAAAATATCTATACTTTCTTTTGAATTTAATACTTTTCTAAGCACAAAATTGCTTTTTGATACAAATTTCCTATTCAATTATTATATCAGTCCTCCTTATATTAATTTTTTTATTGGGTATTTTTTAGATTTTAATTATATTAAAAATTGAAATAAATTTTGATTTAAAATTGTTTTGATTATAATATCATTTTTATATTATGTCAATATTTTTTCTATTTTTATTCAAACTTTTCATCGCATATTTCGACAAAGTCTGACATTATTTAAATAAATGCCAGACTTTTATTACTTCATCTATACTTTCTTTTGGAGTGGATGCTCCTGCCATAATTCCCACTTTTTCTATTGTCGATAAATCCATATTTTTCAATGTTTCTTCAGCTTCTTTTCCATTTTCTACAGATATACTATTATGGCAATTTTGTTTTGCTATTTCATATAATTTCTTTGTATTTGAGCTATTTTTTCCGCCAATTATTATCATTAACTCAACTTGTTTTGATAACTTTTCTGTTTCTTTTTGTCTTGTTTCTGTTGCTAGACAAATTGTATTTTTTATTACTAGCTCAACATTTTCTGATATTTTTTCTTTTATTATTTTAGTTATATTTTCAAATTTAGCAACACTATATGTTGTTTGTGATATTATTAATAATTTTTCAATTTGACTATTTTCAAATTTTTCTATTGCCTTATGAACATCATCTTCTTTTTCTATTAAAGAAAAATTTTTTCCACAGTAACTTTTTATTCCTATAACTTCAGGATGTTTTTCTGCTCCTGTTAGAATTATATAATAACCTTTGTTTGCATATTCTTCTGCTATTTTATGTATTTTTAAAACATTTGAACAAGTATAATCCACTAATTCTAAATTATTAATTTTAGCTTTTTCATATATATTTTTCTCGACTCCATGTGCTCTTAGTATAACTTTTGCATTTTTATCTTTTGCTTCATTTATATCTTCAATTATTTTTATTCCTTTATTTTTTAAATCTTCTATAACTTCTTTGTTATGAACCAATTCTCCTAAGCAGTATGTTTTTTTATTTTTCTTTGATTCTTCTATTGCTCCATCAACAGCTCTTTTTACTCCATAACAAAATCCTGCTGTTTTTCCTATTATTATTTCCATATTTCTTATTCCTTTTTATATTTCTTCTTTATACAAAAAAAAGGGCTTTTAAAGTCCTTTTTCCATTTTATTTTGTTGCAATATAATAACCTACTCCTCTTTTAGTTATTAATATTTTTGGTGATGATGTATCTTCTTCTATTTTTTCTCTAATTCTTCTTACTGTAACATCAACTGTTCTTATATCACCATAATATTCATAACCCCAAACTTTTTCAAGTAATACTTCTCTTGTTATAACTTGTCCTGGTTGTGATGCTAAGAATTTTAAAACTTCAAATTCTCTTAAAGTTAAGTCTATTACTTTGTCTCTTACTTTTACTTCAAATCTATCTAAGTCTAATTCTAAATCATTTACTTTTATTTTGCTATCTGCTTTTTCTGGTATTTCTTCTGTTTTTTGTTCTTCTTCTTTTTTTAGATTTGATGTAATTTCATTTTTTCTTAAATTTGCTTTTACTCTTGCCATTAGTTCTCTTACACTAAATGGTTTTGTTATATAATCATCAGCACCTAGTTCTAGTCCTACTATTTTGTCAATTTCAGCATCTTTTGCTGTTAACATTAGTATAGGAATATTTAAGTAATTTTTTACTCTTTTACATACTGATAATCCATCTAATTTAGGTAACATTATATCTAACAACATTAAGTCTGGTTTTTCTTCTAATGCCATATTTACAGCAGTTATTCCATCTGTTGCTTCTAATGTTTCATACCCTTCTTTTTTTAAGTTATATACTAGTACATCTATAATTGCTTGTTCATCATCAACTATTAGTACTTTTTTTGCACCTTTTTCTAAATTTTCTTCCACAAAAATTCCGCCTTTCCGTAGCTTTATTTTTATATAAACTATTTATATCACAATTTTTGGGATTATACAAGTATTTTTATCAAAATGTTGTTATATAATTTATCTTGCAAGCAAAAAATGAAACAAATAGTTATACTACTTGTTTCACAATTCCACCTCAATATTAAAAACACCATAATCCTCAAGTCTAATTTTATTTTCACTCACAACCCCATTTACAACAACCTTTTCAACTCCACTATTTTTATTATTAGGATTTTTAACACTAATATTATACACACTATTCTTCCATTTATATCTAATACTATATTCTTTCCAATCCTTTGGTATGCAAGGTTCTATGCTTAAATAACCATTCTTTATTTTCAATCCTAATATATATTCTATTCCGGCTTTATAATACCAACTACTTGAACCTGTGTACCAAGTCCAACCTCCTCTACCAGCTAGATTATTGCAACCATATATATCTGCTGGTATAACATATGGTTCTACTTTATATTTGTTACAAGCCTCTTTTGTTCTTGCATGCTCTATTGGATTTACCATTCTGTATAATTCTGTAGCTTTATCTCCAAAACCTAATAATGCTTCTGCTATTATTACCCATATTGCAGCATGTGTATATTGTCCTCCATTTTCTCTTACTCCTGGCAAATATGCTTTTATATAACCTGGTTCTAATTTTCCTTTGTCAAATGGTGGATCTAATAATTTTATTATTCCATTTTCTCTGTCTATTAAATGATTTTCTAGACTTTCCATTGATATATATTTTTTGTCATTATCTCCTGCATTTGATATTACACTCCAACTTTGTGCTATACTGTCTATTCTACATTCTTCATTTTCCATGCTTCCTAGTGTATTACCATCATCCATAAATGCTCTTTTGTACCATCTACCATCCCAACCATTTGTGTTTAATGCTCTTTTTAAATTTTCTTTTATTTTTTCATATTTCTCTACTAAATTATTTTCTCCTTTTATTTTGCAAATTGGTATAAATCTATCTAATACATTGTAAAGAAAGAATCCAAGCCATATGCTTTCACCTTTTCCTTTATTTCCTACTGTACTAAATCCATCGTTCCAGTCTCCTGTTCCAATTTTAGGTAATCCATTTTCTCCAAAATTCAAACTTTTTTCTATTGCTTTTTGGCAATGTTCAAATATACTTTCTATTTTTTCTGATTGTACATATCTATCATATCTTTCATCTTCATTTTCATCTAATAATTTTCCTGTTAAATAAGGCGTTTGCTCATCTAATATTGAATAATCTCCTGTGAATTCTATATATTCACAAGTTAGATATACTAACCATAATAAATCATCTGAGAATTTTGTTCTTATTCCTCTTTGTGTTTCATCATGCCACCAATGTTCTACATCTCCTTCTATAAATTGATGTTTGCTGTGTTTTATTATTTGTTTTTTTAATATTTCTGGATTTATATATTTTAAAGCTAAGGTGTCTTGTAATTGGTCTCTAAAACCATATGCACCACCTGATTGGTAAAATCCTGTTTTTCCTATTAATCTACTTTCTAAAGTTTGATATATAATCCATCCATTTAGCATTATATTTAAAGATTCTAAAGGTGTTTTTACTTGTAATTTTCCTAATTCTTCTTTCCAATAATTTTTTACTTTTTCTAATTCTTGTTTGCAATTTTGAATTTTACTATATTTATAGGCTACATTTTTACTATCTATAATTGTTTCTTCAGCACCTAATGTGAATATTATTTCTTTTTCTGATAAACTTTCTATTTCTACTTCTATTTCATATGCTATACATGGATTTTTTCCTAGTGAGTTTTCATTATTTAATGATGTTCTTTTTAAACTTTCTGGATTTGATAAATTTCCTTCACCAATAAAAAAGTTTTTGTCTCCTGTATAGCTTTTTATTTTTTCACTATTTGATACATATATTACATCATTTGTGAATTCACTGTTATATAGATTTTGAGCACATATTATATTGTTATTTGCATCATATTTTAAGTTTATATAGCCATTTGTTTTTATTTCATCCTCTCCTAATACTGGTTTCATATAACACACAATTTTTATTTTTTTACGATTTAGTGTTGTGTTTTTTAATTTTAAAATTTGAACTTTTATTCCATCCTCTTTTGGGACAAATATTTCTAATTCTTGCTCTAGTCCATCGCTTTTATGAATATATTTTGTATAACCAAATCCATAAATCACATTATAATTTTTGCTATCTGGCATAGGGTTTAGTCCAAGTGACCAAACCTTTTTTGTCTGCATATCTTTTAAATATATAATTTCTGATGGAATATCATAACATGCATAATTTTGCCATGCTGTTACTCTGTTTAATCTACTATTTTTATGCCAACTATAGCCTCCCATACTTTCTGTTACTAATGTTCCAAATTTTTCATTTGCCATTATGTTGGACCATATTGTTGGAAGTCTATTTTCTTTGTTTACCTTTATTAAATATTCTTTGCCATCTTCTGAAAATGCTCCGTATTCATTATAGTATTTTAAATTGTCAATGTTTTCTAATATATCTATATTTTCATTATTTTCGTTTTCAATTAGTGTTATTTGTTGCTCTTTTCCAACATCTTTATATTTTTCTAAATATTCTTCTTCTAATTCTTTTAGTGCATTTTTTATTCCACCTTTATTTGCATCAATTATTATTGTTGCAACAAAGTTTAATAAATTTAAATCATCTTTACTTATTTCATTTTTTGATAGTTCAAATATTCCAGCTCTTATGTTTTTTAAATATGCTATTTGACTGTTTTGGATTATATTTTCAACATCTTCTCTTACATAATTTTCGTAACTATGTTTTTCTTCATCTAATATTATTAGCTCTGTTTCTAAATTTTTTGTTCTAAAAAATTCGTATGCTTTTAATACTTCTTTTACAACATGTGCATCATTACTATCTTTGATTTTTACTAATATAATTGGTAAATCACCTGATATTCCATATTTCCAAAGTTCTGATTGTTTGTATTTATCTTTTGGCAATTTTTCTAAATTTAATTTCTTAGTTGGATTATAAAATACAATGTATGACATCATTTTTTGGTAGTCTCTTATTTGTGTTCCTTTTATTCTTAAATATCTATTTTGTGCTTCATTTTTTGCTTTTGATAGTTCTACTGCTTTTTTGATATTTTCTTCAATTTTGTATTTTTGAATTTCTTTTTTGATTTCTTCTTTATTTTCTCCAACTGCAATAATTAAGTTTATTTTTTCTTTTTGATTTGGCTTTATTTTTATTGTTCTTTTTAGTGCTACAATTGGTTCTGTGACTAGCCCAATCTTTTTGCTAAATGGTTTTGATTGTTTTACCATTTGAGGTATTCCTATATTTCCTCTTCCGAAAGAACTTTTCTTTTTCTATTTCGTATTCTAAATCCCCAATTGTCTCACAATTTGTGGATAAGTTAGCACACAAATATATTTCTTGACCCTTTTGTTCTCTCTTTTTTCTTTTTATGATTATACTGTTTGTTTCTTCATCAAAATCATATATTAAAAACAAATTATTAAAGGCTGGATGTGCATAGTCCTGTGTTTTATTTGATAATACTGGTTCGAAATATGATGTTACTTCTAATATTTCTTCTAAATTTCCTTGATTTTCTAAGGTTATGCTTCTTATTTCTACTGGCTCTTCTGGTGCTATTAAAGTTTCTATTGTTGTTTTTATATTTTCTGATATTATTTCTTGTTTTATCTTATCTGGCATAAAACTTATGCTATCATTATTATTTGAAGTTATAATTTTTTTGCTTTTTATATTTTTGATATTAAAAAATATTCCTTGTGGGTAATCATCTGTCATCTTAAATCTATTGATATATATATCTTTATATTTACTAATTCCCTCACCATTTTGATTAATTGCAATTGAATAATCACCACTTGAAATTAAATTTCCTCTTATTAGTTTGTTATCTATTTTCTTATAAGTATCTTCTACATAATCTTCATAATCTTTATATTTTAATTTTTCAACTTTTTCTTTATTTTCCTTTGTAATTATTGCTGTTTCTGGCATCCTTTCTTGTAGCAAGATACTGATTGCTTTCATTTCTGGATTTTTCATAAATCTTTTTTGCAGAATATTATTATTTATTAAGTTGTTTATTGATAATAAAATTAGACTTTGATGATGTGCCATATATGTTTTTACTACACTTGCTTTTTTACCTTTTTCTACTCTTTCTGGAGTAAAATCAAGTGATTCATAAAATCCAAATTTTCCAATCATTCCATATGGCTCTAATGTTTTTAAGTTTTCGTATACTTCCTTTGGGTAATCTGTTATAGCTAATATTCCTCCATATGGGGCAACTACCATATCATCTGCAAGGCCTCTTTTTAATCCAAGCCATGGAATTCCAAAGGCTTTGTATTGATAGTTTGAATATAAATCTTTTAAATTAAATGCTGATTCTGATATTCCCCAAGGTATTTGAAGTTTTTTAGCATACTCCATTTGACTTTTTATCATAAATCTACAAGATTCATCTAATAAACTTCCTTTATATTTGGGAATATTTATATTAGGCATTAAATATTCAAAAGCAGTTCCTGACCAAGAAACAAGTCCCTTATATTTTCCCAAGGTAGTTAATGTTCTACTTAAAGAATTCCAATGTTTTGATGGAACATCTTTTTTAGCAATAGCTACTAAACTAGCTTGTCTTGCTTCAGAGGCTAATAAATCATAATATGAGTCAGTTAATTTATTTTCTTCTATATTAAATCCTATTGAGAAAATTCTATGCTCTTTACTATATAGATAAGAAAAATCTGTATTTTCTATTATATCTTTTACAATTGTTGATATTTCTTGTAATTCTTCTTTATTTTCTAACCATTGTTTTAAAACATATAAATATCCTATGAAATTTCCACTATCTACTGTTGAAACATATCTTGGAAATAATGGCTCTTTGGTTTTTATATTGTACCAATTATATAAATGTCCATTCCATTTTTCTAACCCTTGAATTGTATAAACAATATTTTTTATTAATTCTTTTGTTTTTTCATAATCTATATAACCTAAATCATTTGCTGAAATTACTGCAATTAATGATAGTCCTATATTTGTTGATGAAGTTCTTGGTACTACTTTTTCTTTTCTATCTTCCTGATAATTATCTGGTATTAAATAATTATTATCTTGAGTAAGATATTGTTCAAAAAATTTCCAAGTTCTTTTACCTATATCTAAAATATATTGCTGTTCTTGTTTTGATAATATTTCTATATTATTTTTTTGAGTATTTTCTTTACTGATATAATACATAATTCCCGGTATAATTACCCAGATAGCACCTATTAATAAACTAAAAATATTATGTGTATTTGCATATATAATTAGACTTATTATTCCAGCAATAACATTTACTATCATACTTTTGTAATATGCTGCAAAATCAGTTTTTCCTAGCTTTTCTGCTTCTTCAGATGTTGTCCATTCTAATAAATGTTTATGTGTTATATTTACTCTATACAATGTTTTTAAAATTGCCTTTATAGAAACATATGATTTGTATGGTATACAACCTAATGTTAAAAATCCTCTTAGTATAGTTCCTTTTAATCCAGTTATTTGTGGTGTAAATGTTTTTTGTGTTTCTTCTCCTTCTTTTTTTCCTATTAAGTAATTTAGTATTTCTAGTATAAATGGAATTAATAATATTATTATCAATATACTTGTTATTTCTGTTGTATTAATTTTATATGCTAGCTTTATGATTTTTGCATATATTAATCCAACAATTATTGATATTTCAAATAAACTTCTTCTTAAATTATCAAATATTTTGTATTTTGATAGTAAATTAAGTGGGCTTTTATTACCAAGCCATTTTGTAATTTGCCAATCTCCTCTAATCCATCTTGATAATCTATTCATAAAACTTGTATATTTGCTTGGGTAACCATCCATTAGCATAACATCACTTACTAAACCACATCTTAAATAACTTCCTTCTAGCAAATCATGACTTAATACTGTGTTTTCTGGAATTACATTTTTTAAAACTTTTGAAAATATTTGTAAATCATATATACCTTTTCCTGTAAAAATTCCTTCATTAAAATTATCTTGATAAATGTCTGAAATAGCATTTGTATAATTATCTATTCCTCCGCTTCCAGCAAATATTTTTGTAAATAAGGTTTTATAGCAAATATCTAAATTTATTCCTACTCTTGGTTGCATTATTCCATAACCATTTTCTACTATATTTTTTTGTATGTCAATTTCTGGTTCATTTAAAATATGTGCCATTGCTCCTACTAATTCAAAAGCTGAGTTTAATACTAAATCTGTGTCTGCATCTAGTGTTATTATATATTTTATATTTTTAAATTTTTCTTTTATATCTTCATTATTTATATTATTTTCGATTGAATTTGTTAAAAATGGATTTTTTATATTTCCTAAAATATACTCGTTAAATTGATTTAATAATCCTCTTTTTCTTTCCCATCCCAAATATTTTTCTTCTTTATTATTCCATTTTCTTTCTCTATAGATAAAATTAAAGATTGGTATTTGATTATTTGAATATTTATTATTTAAAATTTCTATCTGTCTTAATCCTTCATCTATTACTTCTTTATCATAACTCTCTTGTTTTTTACCACTTTCTGAACAATCCCCTAATAATGCAAAATAAATATTATCTGATTTATTTGCTAGATAATATACTTCAAGATTTCTCATCATTTCTTTTACTTTTTCTCTTGATTTTAGAATTGTTGGTATTACAACAAAAGTGCTGTGTTCCTCATCAATTCCTTTATAAAAATCCATTTTAGGTATTAATTTTGGTTTTACAATTTTACTTAATATATATTGTATTATTTGTATTACGATTTCACTTGCAGGTATTAAAAATATTATAAAACTTAAAATAAATATTGCATTATTTTTTATCTTTAAGTTAAGAATATAACTTAAAAATAAGGACAATATTATACTAAATATAGCTATTCCTGATATATATTTTTTTACTTTTTTGATTGGTGAATTTTCTTTTTTTGGTATATATTCTAATTTTTTATATAAATCATTTAACCCATTATCTATTAAGTAATACCCTATATGACTTTTTTTGTTTATTCCTGTTTGTTTAAAGTTTTCTCGTGCTAATTCTAAAGTTTTTCTTGCTATATAAATTTCTGAAATTTTAGTTTTCTTACTTAATTCTTTTATTTTATTTCTATAGTATTCCTTTGTTCTAAAATCCATATTTATATATACATCTGCTGGGTCTTGTTTTAGTAATTCCTCAACTCCATTTATTTTTTCAAAAATTTCTAAAAAATTTATTCTTTGAATTTTCTTTATACTTGTTATGCTATTTCCCATTAAAACTTTTTGAGTAGCAATATCAAAATGTTCCTTTTTTATTACATCAGATACTGTTGTTCCTAGTTTTTCTACTACTTCTTCTAATACCTTTAGATATCTATAACCTTTTTTTCCATACCTTTTTAATGTATATGACATATATTCTATAAATGGGTATTTCATATCTTGAAACATTTCTTTTTCTATGTCTTTTACATTATTTTTATATTTAATTTCGTTTTTTTCTTTTATTTCTATTGATCTTTCTGCTATTTGTTCTACTCTATATTTTTGAATTTGTGAACTATATATTTTTAACGCTATATCTGTTATATTTTCTATAATTGCTATTTGTAAAAATATTCCTATATTCCATATTTCATCCATACTTAAGGTCTTTTTAGTTTGATAACTTTTTAGGTAATCCTCTAGATTTTCTTGTTCAATTTTATTTTCTGTGTATGCTACTATTTCTGATGCTAGTACATATATTCTTGCAAAACCTTGATATTCACCATTTGCTATTCCTACAAAGTTTATATATTTATTTAATGGTAATTCTTTTTGGATTTGTTTTGTTGTTTCTTCTATTATATAGAAATTGTCTAATAGCCATTCTCCTGCTGGATGTATGTTTATTCCTAGTTTTAGGTGTTCGTTTAATAGTTCATATACTTGTTCTATTGTTTTGAAGTTTTCTATTAGATGTGGTACTGGATATGTGTCTTTTTGAGATTTTGTTGTTGTATTATGGCTTGATGCTATTTTTTCTAAGTGCTGTTCTAGTTGACTCTTTTCTAGCATTGTTCCGTTTATTTTTAATATTTTATTTTCTTTCAAAAAAATTCCACTCCTCGCAATAATATGTTTTGTACATATTGTTTGCAAAAAGTGGTAATTTATACGTTTTCTTATCTTTCTTCTTCTATATTGTTATCTAATAAGCTTGAATTTGATATTTTTTCTATTTGGTTTTCTTTATATTCTACTATTGCATTTATAAATCTTTGCTTATATGTTTCTTTCACACTCTCTTCTGTTTCAGCCTGTTCCATAGCTACATTCCAGTCTATTCCTTTGTCTATTATTTTTCCTGTTTTTACTAATAAATTGTCTTTATATGTTTCAACCTCTTCAATTCTATTATAAAGTCTTTTATATTCATTATTATCATTTAATACTTCTTGAATAGAAATTACTTTTCCATTATCAACTATAGCTGCACTTATTACTCCCTCTTCTATATCAACATCTTTTTTTATTTTATCATCACTTGCTTTAGTTCTTATTATTTCTGTTCCATCATTTGCTTCATCCTTAAAAAATGAACCTATTTCTCTTGTTTTTCTAAGCCTTACATTTTCATCTGTAAATTGAGTTTGGTTTTCTTTATTATATTCATTAGCATAAAATTTCTTTAAGTAATTTAATATTTCTTCCGGAGACTCTAATGAATCTACCTCTTTTGTAACATTTTCTTTTAGTTCTTTATTTTCTTCTTTATTTGTATCAACTTGTAAACCTTCTATAAAAACTTTTCTATTTCCAGAATTTATTACATTAATATCTTTTTCAGTCTCGTCCATATCAACAGTTATTTCATTTTTTGTAGAGCTTACTCCTTTTTCTCCTGAATTTAATAACGCTACTCCTTCTATTCCAGTTGTAGCTGTCATAAGTCCTAATGCTATTAATATAGCTTTAGTTTTTGTTTTTCTTTTTTCTTCTTTTGTTACTTTTCTAATTACTCTTTTTTCTTCTTCTTTGCTTAATATTTCTTTTCCTTCTTCGCTTCTTTTTTCGTTTATTCTATTTATTTCAGCTCTAGCTTTTTTAGCCGCTTTAGTTCCAAATCCAAATATATTTTTATTTTTTTTCATTTTTTTCACCTGTTCTCTAAAAATTTATCTATATATATTTTATAACATAAATATTTTTGTATTTCAATAGTATTTTATTTTTTTCCAATTTTCTCCATTATATATCAACTTTTCCTATTTTTTTCATATTATATATTAATCAAACAAATTGTTTGTAAATAGATTCATAAATAAATGAAAGGATGTTGTTATTATGGATATGGAAGATAAAAAACCTTTTTGTCCAGTTTTAGATGTTGATGGCGTTATTTCAGGTGGTAAACAATTTGATCTAGATATAACTTTACCAGAAGATAACAGAGATGTTATTTATGGTGTTATTAAAAATTGTTTCAAAGAGCCTGTTTGTGATGCAGTTGTTAAATTAACAGAAATCGTTTATAACTGTGGCAAAGAAGAAAGAAGACCTATTGGTCATACTTTCACAGACAAAGAAGGAGAATTTGTTTTTGGTCCTCTTTGCCCTGATAGAAAATATGCTCTTCAAATTTGGGCAAATACTACTAAAAAAATAAAAGTTTGTGCAAAATGTCATCATGAAGGCAAATGCTTAAAAGGTGATAAATGTGACAAATGTGATTGTTTTTTAGATGATAAAAAGCCTTGCTTTAGAGATGAATGTTCTGAAGATTGCAAAGAAGATTGCTGTGACAAATAATCTTTATATAAACTGATAAAAGACCACTAAAGTTCAAAGCTTTAGTGGTCTTTTTTATAAAACTCCCATTTTTTTAGCAAATTGTTTTCCTTTTTTTAACATTTTATTTTTGTTCATCATATTTTTATCATTATACATCATTATTATGCCTGTTGTTATTAAACCGCCTATTAATAAGCCTTTTGTAAATTTCATATTTATCATCCTTTCTCTATTTTTTATTTATTTTCTCTCAATTTTGTTTTTTTATTCTCTTTTATTATGGTATATATTTCATGTAGTGCTATAATTGCCAAAAATATACCAAAATATTTTCTTAACATTTTTACATCTGTATGGACTGATAAATTTGCACCTATTATTGCTCCAAGTATTCCAAATATAGAAATTATTGTTGCTAATTTTAAATCTATATTTTTATTTTTGATGTTCACTATAATTGCTACTATTGATGTTGGTATGAAAAATATTAAATTTGTTGCTTGTGCTATATGTTGTTCTAGTCCGCATAAAACTGTAAGTAAAAATATTAGGATTGTTCCTCCTCCCATCCCAGTTCCACTTATAGTTCCGGAAATAATTCCTATTAATACTTCAACCATATTTCCTCCATTTTATTTATTTTCTAATGCTAGTCTTATCATTTTTTCTGCAATAATTGTAAGACGTTTATCACATTTTAACATTTGAGCTATTATTAATTTTCTTAAGTTTTCGTTTTCTATATTATCTGCTAAATCCATAAATTTTTGTAATTCGAATAGATATTGTTCGTTTTTATTTTTCCAATTATTATTTTGTATTAAGTTATTTATATTTTCTTCTTTCATTATTACCTCCACTTCTCAATGTTTTTATGACCGAATTTTATTATCCTATATTTTTGGATTTTATTTTTATTTCTTTTATAAAATCGCACTTTTACTATACGAACTCTTTAAGTTAATATCATTTTGTACGATACATATATCAAAAAGGCTGTAAAAACTATTTTTAATATTTTTTCTGGTAGTTTTTTTAATAATTTTGCTCCCAAATACCCTCCTATTGCTCCACCAATTCCGCATAATATTGCTGTTTTCCAATTGATATAGTTTCCTTTATAATAGAAAAAACTACTTGTTATTACCATTGGTAATATGCAAAATATTGATGTTCCTCTTGATTTTTGTGCGTCCATTTCTAACAGATATATAAATGCTGGTACAAGTATTAGTCCTCCTCCTGTTGAGAAAAAACCACTTATAAATCCAGCTAATAACCCAATTATAATCTTCTTTAAAAAATTTTTAATCATAAAAAAACCTACTTTTAATTAGTAGGTTTTCCATTTTTTTGTTTTTTATTTATTTTATTTGAAATTTATTTTGTTTTATTCAATATTTTCATCTTTTATATAATATTTTGTTCCTAACATTTTATCTGGTAGATATTGTTGTTCAACCCAATGTCCTGGAAAATCATGTGGGTATAAATAACCTTCATGATAACCAAATTGTTTCATTTGTTCTACTGGAGCATTTCTTATATGCATAGGAACTTCTCCAGTGTCTTTTGAAGCTACATCTTCTAATGCTCTATTTATTCCTAGATATGTTGCATTTGATTTTTTTGATGTTGCTACATATACTGCCGCTTCTGATAATATTATTCTAGCCTCTGGCATTCCTACCATATGTACTGCTTGCATTGCAGAATTTGCAACTACTAATGCATTTGGATTTGCAAGTCCTACATCTTCTGATGCGCATATTACTATTCTTCTAGCTAAAAACATTGGGTCTTCTCCGCCATTTAATGCTCTTGCTAAATAAAATATTGTTGCATCTGGATCAGAGCCTCTCATTGATTTTATAAATGCACTAATATTATCATAATGACTATCTCCCTTTTTATCAAATATTGCTTTTCTTGTTTGAATACAATTTTTTATAACTTCATCTGTTATATGTATGTACCCATCTGATTCCATATTTGTTGTAAGAACAGCTATTTCTAGTCCATTTAATGCTGTTCTAACATCTCCATTTGAAATATTGGCTAATTTTCTTAATGTACTATCTTCTACTTTTATGCTATACTCAGCTAACCCATCTGCTCTTGTTAATGAGTTTTTTAGTATAGTAAAAATATTTTCTTCTGTTAATGGTTCTAGTTTTATTACCATTGACCTAGAAATTAAAGCTTTGTTTACTTCAAAATATGGATTTTCTGTTGTTGCACCAATTAGAATAATTAACCCATTTTCAACAAATGGTAATAACGCATCTTGTTGTAATTTATTAAATCTATGAATTTCATCTATAAATAAAATACTTTTTCCTGATGGATTTATCATAAAGTTTTTAGTTTCTTCAATTACTCTTTTTATATCTTGAACACCTGCTGTAACAGCATTTAATTTATAGAACTTATACTTAGTTGTCTCACTAATTACTTTTGCTAATGATGTTTTTCCACATCCCGGAGGTCCAAATAATATTATACTAGATAATCTATCTGCCTTTATTGTTCTATATAAAATCTTATCTTTTCCCAGAACGTGTTCTTGTCCAACATATTCATCTAATGTTTTTGGTCTCATTCTAAAGGCTAGTGGTTCATTGCTATTCATTTTTCCTCCTCCTTTTAGGGAAAAGGGGATGCCCTTTTTTTCCCTATCTTATATTTCCCTATTATATTTTTCAATATTTGTTATTTTCCTAAAATTGATAATCCTTTTCTTATTATTTCCTCTGTAGACATTTCTTCTGTTACTAATTTATCAAAGGCTTTTTCTATTTCTTTTTTGTTAAAGCCTAGTACTTGTAATGCAGCCATTGCTTCATCTACATTTTGTTCATGTTCTAGTCTTTGTTCTAATTTTGTTTTTGTACCACTTATACCTTTTGATGCTTTTGTTAATTCTTGTATTTGTTGCTCTTTCTTTATTTTATCTTTTAATTCAAGAATTATTCTTTGTGCTGATTTTGCTCCTATTCCTGGTATTTGTGTTAATGTTTTTATATCTTCTGATATTATTGCTAATGCAAATTCTGTAGGTTCACATACATCTAACATTGTTATTGCTGTTTTTGCTCCTACTCCACTTACTGATATTAGTAATTCAAACATTCTTAATTCTTCTAATGTATTAAATCCAAATATACTAATATCATCTTCTCTTACTTTATAAAATGTATGTACTTTTACTGTTTCTCCTATGTTTCCTAATTTTTCTATTCCTGATTCTGACATAAATACTTTGTAACCTAGTCCTCCAACATCTATTACTATGTACCCAGTCATTTTCATTTCTAGTGTTCCTTTTATATATGCTAACATGATTTTTCTCCTTTATATATCGTAAAAATAAGTTGCTTCTAAGTCTGCTTCATGCATTAATAATGCTAATGGATATTTTTTGTATGCAGCTCCTATTGTGTTGTATAATTCTTTTGGTTCTGTGTAACCCATATGCCAACGAATTGAATATTTTTCTTCTGGTGTTAATTTTATATATTCTGTTATCATCATTACTGATTTTTCTCCATGTCCATATGGTATTGTATCATCTATTGTGTAATATGGTACTTTTTCCCATACTCCTAATGCGTTTTTTGCGTTTCTATAGTCTACTTTGTAAAAATTTGCTTTGCATAAATCATGTAATAATGGTACTAGTATTAATGTTTCTGGGTTTACGTTCATTGGTTCTATATTTGTTTCTACTTTGTGTTTTAATATTTCATATACTTTCATACTATGTTCTACTAGTCCACCTTCATAGTCACCATGAAATCTTGTGCTTGCTGGTGCTTTGAAGAAGTCTGTTTTTTCTATAAAGTCGATCAGTTCATCTATTCCTTCTCTTTTTACTTGTCTTAATAGTTCTAAAAATTGTTCTTTCATATTTTCACCTTTCCTTGACTTTTTGAAATTTATATTTTATAATATATTTAGAAAATAAGAGACCACAAAACGTGGTTGCCAATGTTTTAGTTTTTATAAACCATATCTCCATCAGCAAGCAGAGATATGGTATTTTTATTTGCTCAAAATTTTAGCTAATGCTATAATTAAGGCAAATGTGATAATAGTTTCTGCACATTCTGCTTTTTCTCTCATTTTCATTGCTTATTATATAGATTTAATAGTAAAAAGTCAATAGTTATATGCAAATTTTTGTTTGTATAAATAATAAATATAAAGGCATATTTTGTATGCCTTTATATTTATTATTTTTCTAATTCAATTGTAAAATCATAAGCATTAGCAATATCTGCTGTTGTTCCCGCATTTATTGCATTTATTCCACCTGCTGTTATTTGTGGTATTGATGCTTCTAACTCTGCATAATTACTTCCATCTTTATTTGTAAAAGTTATTTTTACTATGCCTCCTACAAAGTCTTTTGTCGAATTATTTTTTACTGTTGCTGTAAAAGATGTTACGCCATCTTGTGCTACTAATTTTATGTCTGTTATTAATAGATTTTCTAATTTTCTATCTTTTGCTACATTTTCTGATGTATTTTCTTTTACTCCATTTTCTATTTTTGCATTTTCTGTATTTTTCATATCTATTAAGCTTAAGCTATCTTGTTCTATCTCTTGTTGTTCCTCCTGTTTATTATTTTTATTATTTTGATAAATAATTGATACTACTATTGTAGTGATTATAACTATCACTACAATTAATAGAATTATGCTTTTTTTATTTATTTTTTTGTTCATTTCTTCCTTCTTTCTTTAATTTTTAATCTCAAAGCATTCTTAAAAATTTTTATTTGTTATATTTTTTAATAAAATGATAAATCACTTGCAGTTACCGCTGGCCATCCTTCTGACGAAACATAATTATTATCACTAGTTTGTGAATCTGTTCTACGATACCATATTTTTCCTGATGGAGAATTTATTCCCCATTTATATCCTGAAAAATTTCCTCCATTTATATATAATGTTCCATTTTCGTTGTAAAATCCATCTTCAACATTTCCTCTAAATTTTCCTCCTGTTATTGTAAAAGAACCGTTGTTATTGTTTCCTCCATGAAGTTTTCCTGTAAATACTCCACCTTTTATTTCTCCTGTAGATTTATATAAACTCAAAGCATCTACTGTATCTCCTGTAAATGTTCCTTCTGTAATTGTAATTGTTGAATTGCTAATTGCTAATCCACTTAAATATCCACTAAATTTTCCTCCAGAGATAGTCGCTGTTGTTCCATCATGCATATATATCCCATTATTATATCCAACAAATTCTCCATTTGAAATATTAACATACTTTGTATAGAAACTAGCTATTCCTGATGATTCTGAACCTTTAAAATATCCATTTGTTATATAAAGATTATCACAACCAGATGTATATACTCCAGCAACTGTTTTAGCATAGAATTTTCCTCCAGATATTGATAAGCTTTTTGAATTTTCTATTGCCCCAGCTGCATAATCTGTTCCTTCAAAATATCCATCTTTTATATCCAAAGTTCCACTATTTATGAATATTCCATATTGTTCACCATAAAATTCACCATTTTGAACAGTAATTGTTGGTGAATAATCCCATCCAGCTGCACCACCAACTGTTCCTTTAAAATATCCTTTTTTTATCAAACAATTACCTTGCTTTAATGCAATACCAGTTCCATCTTTACCAGTTCCATAATAATTTCCTCCTTCAATTATTATTTCTCCTGTTTTTGCTCCTTCCTCAGCGCTTGGTTGATATACTCCCTGATAGTATCCTGTATATGTTCCACTGGTTATTGTCAATTTTCCACCATAATTTTCAATCGCATGCCCAAGTCCAAGAGTTTCAGATTTTTCTGTAATATTTCCACCATATACAGTTGTTGTTCCCCAATTTCTAAGAAATCCAGTAATAGTTTTGCTATTTAAATTTACTGTAATCGTTTTTTCAGTATCAATATTTACATTTTCAGTTGTATCACTAAGAACTTTTACTGTTCCTTGCTTTTCTATTGAATCTAACGCATTCTGTATACTCGTATATAATACATTATTAGTTTCTGCTATTGCTTTTCCTGTGGTAAATGAAGAAGTACTTGTTTTGACATTTCCGCTAACATCTGATATTGTTATTTTCACATAATATGTTGTGTTTGCACTTAAGTCGGTTAATGAAATTGGTTTTGTTGTTAAATCTGTTGCTCCCTTTCCATTAATTAGACAGCTTTCACTTTTTTTATTTCCATAATTTGTATTCGTTCCCCATTCTAATACTAAGTTTGATAATCCACTTAATCCGTCTTTTGCCTTTACTGTTATTGTTGCTGATGTTGATATTGTAGTAGATGCCTTTGCAGAAAATTCACTAATTTCAGGTGCTGTTTTATCTATATTAGTTATTTGTCTACTTGCTGTAATTACATTTCCTGCTGTGTCTGTTGCTGTTGCATACACATATCCATTTGCTGTTACTGTTACACTTGTTGTTGGTGCTGTGGCTGATGTTGCCGCTGTTTGTGCATTCGCTAGTGTTGTTCCATATCCTGCTTTTCTTGTGCTTGATGTTGTTACACTTGGATATGTTATTGTTACTGTTATATTTTGATTTGTCCATGTTGTTGTACTTTGGTTTATTGTTATTGTTTGTATTCCTATTGTAAATCCTCCACTTACTTTTATTGTTGTTGCTCTATTTCCTGCATTGTCATATACTTTTGTCCATAAGTAATATGTTCCTGCTACACAATCTGTTTTACTTACTGTTGCTCCATTTGTGAATGTTGACCATGTTGTTGGTTCTGTTGTGTTACTTGTTGACCAAGCATATTGTAATGTTTTTAATCCACTTCCTCCTGTATCTGCTGCTGTTATTGTCGTTTTTATTGTTGCATTTCCACTTGTTGGTTTTGCATAAGAGCCTCCATTTGGGCTTAATGTTACTGTTGGTACTACTTTATCTATATTTGTTATTTGTTTACTTGCTGTAATTACATTTCCTGCTGTGTCTGTTGCTGTTGCATATACATATCCATTTGCTGTTACTGTTACACTTGTTGTTGGTGCTGTGGCTGATGTTGCCGCTGTTTGTGCATTCGCTAGTGTTGTTCCATATCCTGCTTTTCTTGTGCTTGATGTTGTTACATCTGGGTATGCTATTGTTACTATTATATTTTGATTCGTCCATGTTGTTGTACTTGTTTTTATAGCTATTGCTATTTTTTCTTCTCCTAATATAAATGCTTGACTTTGATATAAATACTCATTATCTATTTTTACATATAAATAATATGTTCCTTTTTCACAGTCATTTTTTATTGTCTCACTATTATTTTCTATTGTTTTCCATTCTAACTTTGCTGATGTCCATGCTACTTCTATTTTACTTGCATTCTCTACTTTTACTTTTGTTCTTATTGTTGCTTTTCCTGTTGTTGGCATTGTGTATGTTCCTCCATTTGGTGCTAATGTTATTCCAACAACTTGTATCTCGTATTCTATGTTTGCTCCAGCATTATTTTCTGTTATCATTATTTTTGCGTTTCCTACGTTTTGTGGTATTACCGTTAACTCTGTTCCATTTACCGTTACTTTTGCTATTGTTTCATCATTTGATTTTGCTGATATTGTTCCATTGTTTATTCCTGATACTTGAATTTTTTTATTATCACCTACCGTTGTTATTTCTTTTGTTTTTTCTAATGTTAATTTTACAATCTTTATAGTTATTTTTGCTTGTGCGCCACCATTTGACTCTGTTGCTATTATTGTTGTATCCCCTGCTTTTTTTCCCGTTACTTTATTATTTTCTACTGTTACATAATTTGTATCTATTTTTGAATATTTTATTTTTCCTTTATTTTCTCCACTAATTTCTCCTATATCTATACTTTTTCCTTCTGCTACATATATTGTTTTATCTTGTAATGTTGATAATTTTACTGTTACAGCTGTATAGTATTTGGTATATTCTCCATCTTCTCCTTTTATCCAAGTATATATTGTCTTTCCACTTGTTGTTGCTTGGATTGTTATTTCATTTTCTGATAATTCTGTTTTTTTCCCATCTACTGTTTCAGAATATCCATATGTACTATTTGCTCCTCCGAATATTTTTATTTTGTTTTGTACTACATCTGTATATACTGTTCCTATCGTATTTTTATTTTTTCCTATTACTTCTCCTTTTAATATAGTATCTGCATACACTTGTATTGTTGATGTTTCTTTTTCTAGGTATTCGTTATATTTTTTTTGATATATATCATCTAAGTTTTCTTGTTCATAACTTTTTTGTATTGAATTTAATTCTTTCTGTTGTTTCTGTATTTTCGTATTTACACTAGCATATATTGCTACTACAACAATTAGAAAAAACATCATACTCAATAATGTAAATGATGTTATTGATCCTTTATTGCTTTTTATTCTTTTATTTAAAGTACCTGTGTGTGTGTGTGTGTGTGTGTGTACTCTCGCAGCGTTTTCAGCGTTTTCCATATTTTCATACCTCTTCTCTCTTTTCTTATGAATTATTTTATCACAAATACTTTCAAAATGAAAAGAGAATTTACAAAAATTTATAAAAAACAATATTAAATATTTTTTTATACTTTAATTTTTAGTTTGCTTTTTTCAAAATTTATTGTATAATATACCTATAAAAAAGAAAGGTAATTTTTATATGAAATTTATAAGAAAAATATTAATTATTATAATAATCTTACTAATATCTATAGCCTCAATTGTTGCATTCTCTGGTTACGCATATTATTCTTCAAAGTTAAAAGAAAACCCCCTTGTAACTCGAGTTCAAGAAATTAGTAATAAAGAAAATTTTGTTAAATTCTCTGATATGTCAACTTATTATAGAAATGCCGTTATTAGTGTTGAAGACCACCGTTACTACGACCACGGTCCTGTTGATTTTATTGCTATTGGACGAGCTTTATTTACAAATGTTAAAAATGGTAAACTTCAAGAAGGCGGTAGCACTATAACTCAGCAAGTAGCTAAAAATGTTGTATTTTCACAAGAACAAACTTGGCTTAGAAAAGTAGGTGAAATTTTTGCAGCATATGATTTAGAAAAAAATTATACTAAAAATGAAATTTTTGAATTATATGTTAATACTGCATATTTTGGAGATGGTTATTATGGTATTTATGATGCAAGTTATGGATATTATAATAAAGCACCAAAAGACTTAAATCTGGATGAAAGTACTATGCTTGCTGGTGTTCCTAATGCTCCATCTGTATATTCACCTTCAGTTAATCCAGATTTAGCTAAAAAAAGACAATATCATGTTATTAATACTATGATTGAATACGGTTATATAACTAATGAAGAAGCAAATTCTATAAAATAATTTATTAGTATTATTTATCTTAACCCTCATATATTTATTATGGGGGTTATTTTATGAAAATTTTTGTTATTAAAAGGAAGTTTATTTTTTTATTTTTGACTACGTTGATTGTTACTTTGATTTTTTGTTATGGTTTTTATATTTATAATTCTCCTTCTTTGGCTGTTGATTTGTGTAGCACTTCTTTAAATGATATAACAAAATCAGATGAAAAAGTAGCATATCTTACTTTTGATGATGGTCCTACCACAAAGGCTACTGCAAAAATACTAGATATTTTAAAAGAAGAAAATGTAAAAGCTACTTTTTTTGTTGTTGGTAAACACGTTAAAGAAAATCCTGAATTGGTCAAACGTGAATATGATGAAGGTCATTATATTGCAAATCATGGTTATAATCATAATAATAAATTATTATATAGCAATATGGAACATTTTAAAGAAGAAGTTGTTAATACTGATATAGAAATTTCTAAGGCAATTGGTGTTGAAAATTATTGTTCTCATATTTTTAGATTTCCTAATGGATTTATGTCTAAAAAGTATTCATATCAAAAGAAAGAGGCTGTTGAAGTTTTAAATAGTTTAGATTATTCTTATATTGATTGGAATTGTTTGAATAAAGATTCTGAAAGGAAATATTCTAATTATCAACTTATGAATAATCTTAAAAAAAGTGCTAAAAATAAAGGAACTCTTGTTGTTTTGATGCATGATACTGCTGATGTTAATAAAACTTATGATATTTTAAAATCATCTATTGATTATTTAAGGTCTGAAGGTTATGAATTTAAAAATTTTTATGATACGAAATAGGGAAAAATAAAATAGGGAAAAAAAGGGCGTCCCCTTTTCCCTATTTTATTTTTCCTCCACCTAAAACAACTCCATCTTCATCGTAAAATACAACTGATTGTCCGCTTGTAATTGATTTTTGTGGTTCTGCAAATTCTACTTTTACTTCTCCATTTTCTTCTGGGTAAACAATTGCTTCTGCTTCTTTTGCTTTATATCTAATTTTTGCATAACATCTTAGTGGTTCTTGTAATTCATCAAATATTAGCCAATTTATATCATTTGCATATAATTCTTTTTCATATAAATCTTTTTCTGTTCCAACTACTACTTGATTTTTCTTTCCATCTAATTTTATAACATATAGTGGCTCTTTATATGATATTCCTAGTCCTTTTCTTTGTCCTATTGTATAATTTGTTAATCCATCATGTTTTCCTAATATTTCTCCTGTTTTTAATACGATATTTCCTTTTTTTATGTATTTAGGATTCATATTTAAACTTAAGAAATTTTTATAGTTTCCATCTGTTATGAAACATATATCTTCACTATCTGGTTTATTTGCTACTTTTAAATTATTTTTTCTAGCAATCTCACGTATTTCTTCTTTTGAGTTGAAGTCTCCTAATGGAAATACTACTTTTCCAAGTAATTCTCTTGGTAAGTTATATAAAACATAACTTTGATCTTTTGCTAGATTTTTTGATTTTTTTAGAACATATCTTCCATATTTTTCTGAATATTCCATTTTTGCATAATGTCCTGTAGCTATATAATCGCAATTTAATTCTTTTGCTTTTTCATACATCAAACCAAATTTCATATATCTATTACATTCTATGCATGGATTTGGTGTTCTTTGTTTTGAATATTCATCTATAAAATTATCTATTACTCTACATTTAAATTGTTCTTTTAAGTTATATGTGATATGTGGAATTCCTATTGTTTTGCATACATTTTTGGCATCTGTATTTGTATCTATATTACAACATGAACCAGCAAATAATTCTAGTGTTATTCCTATTACTTCATATCCCATTTCTTTTAAAAGTAGTGCTGATACTGAGCTGTCTACTCCTCCGCTCATTCCTAATAAAACTCTTTTCATATTTTCTCTCTTTCTTTATTTTTTAATCTTTTTCTATTATAACATATCTTTCGACAATTTGCACTAGGAACTTTCATATTTAGTTTGTTGTTTGTAAATTTTATTTTTGGTATTTTGATTCTGTTATCTTATCTGATTGGTTAATGTTTTTATTCAATTATAATTTAGGTTAAATATTGTAGAACTTCCTAGTTATAGTTCTATAATAATTGATATAGGAGGGTTTATATGGATTTTAAAGTTGAAAAATTTAGCTATAGGTTAAACGCTTTGTTAGAAGAACATAATATGACACAAACTCAGTTAGCAAAAATGATTGGTACTTCTAATGTAACTATTTGTAGATATTCAACCTGTGAAAGAGTTCCAAGACTTGATGTTGTTGCAAAAATTGCAAATGTATTCAATGTTTCTATTGATTACTTACTTGGAAATTCTGAAAGCAAAACCTTAAAATCATCTGAAATAGATGCTGATGTCGAAATGGCTATGATTATTAAAAGTTTATATGCCTTAGATAAAAATTCTCATTTATCTAAGAAACAAATTGAATTAATTAAGAGATTGTTATTAGCAAATAAAGATTTTATTCTTTCTGCTTAATCTTTATAAAAAATCGAGTAGATTATAATTATTTATTATCCACTCGACTTTTATTTTATATTTATTTTTGATTATTTTTAAATTCTTCTAATGCTCTTGCTAATTGGTCTGGACAAGATGTTCCTTTAAATCCACATGGAATTCCTTTTAATCTTTTTATTGCTTCATCAATTTTCATTCCTTCTACTAATCTTGAAACTCCAACTGTGTTTCCTGCACAACCACCCTCGATTGTGACTTTTTTTATTGTGTCTCCATCTATGTCTATTATCATTTCGTATGAGCATACACCTTTTGGTTCATATCTATATTCCATTTTTTTACCTCCATTTTTAAATATTACATATATATTATAACATATTTTGACAAAAAGTCTAGTACAATAAGTACTAGACTTTTTGTTTTTAACTTATCATAAGTTTTTTTGCCTCCTCTTGTAATTCTCCTGGCAAAATTGTACTTATATAAATCTCATCGAGAAATTCATATATTTCTTCATTATATTTGATTTCTCCATTTACTATTATAATTTTGACTCCTTGAACTTCTTTATTTTTCTGCCTCTTTGCTAATACCACTATATTGTCAAAATCTGAAATTTTAACAATTTTTTTTGTGTTTCTTTTTGTTACTTCTGTCATTTTGTTTGTTGCTGATATAAATACTTTTGCATGTGGATTAAATTTTTTAATGAAAATCTCTTCATTTTTTACTTTAAAAGTCACACCATAAAACTGAAATGTTTTATTATTTGGCAATATCTTAAAGCTTTCAAATTTATCAGATTTTTCTTCTTCACATATATCATTTTCAATTAAGTTTTCTTTTTCTGTATTTATAGTTTGTTCCTCTTTAACTATTTTTTCTTCAATTGAAACTATATGATCTAAAGTTTTTTCTTTCTTTTTTGCTTTATTTGAAGTATTATTATTTACAATTAAAATATACTCAAATTCATAACTTTTAGCCCTTTCTGCTAATTCCACATCAGCTGTTAACAATGTTGGTTTTTCTTCTTTAAAAATATCATCAAGAAACTCTAAAATTCTATCATCACAGTAACTTGAATTTATTGCTTCTTTATTAGCTATTAGCTTATATTTATCTTTAGCAACAATTTCTCTTTTATAAAATGATATATTTTCTACTAATTTTCTTTCCTTTTCATTTCTTTGTTTTTTTCGTATTTTTTTGGCCAGAACTTTGTTCATTTCTTTCATAATAGAATTTATAATAATTACTTTTTTAGCATTATCTATTATTTCTAGTCCCTTTTCAAATTGAAATGCACAAGTATCTACTAGAACAAAATTTGGATTTGCATTATAAGAAAATATATAGCTTTTTGATTTTAATAATTGTCTTCTTGCCTCTCCTGCTTCTATTATTTCGTTTTCTTGTTGATTATTCTTTCTAAGTTTCCATTTTAATTTTATTGCCTCTGGGTTTTCAAATCCTAAACTTTCAAAATATTCAGTTGTAGCATTCTCTGGAAAATCATCTATTACTTTCCGTATTTCTTTCGTTGATTTTCCATTTAGTATCAAGCTTTTGATGTTTTCGATCATAATAGTAAATTCCTCCTTTTCCGCTATACACTAGCTTTATATTAAAAATATACATTAGTATTATAGCACATTATGTTAATAATATCAACAAAAATAAGTAAATTCAATGCATTATGAATTTACTTATTTTTTTAATTTATTTATTTTCATCAAGATCTAATTTTATATGTACATCTTTTAATTGTTGTTCTGAAACAACTGAAGGTGCTCTCATAAGAAGGTCTCTAGCTCTTTTGTTTTTAGGGAAAGCTATTACTTCTCTTATGTTTTGAGAGTCTTCTATTAACATTACCATTCTGTCTACCCCAGGTGCTGCACCAGCGTGTGGTGGGGTTCCATATTGGAAAGCATTGTATAATGCGCCAAATCTATTTTTTACATCTTCCTCTTTATAACCTGCTATTTCAAAAGCTTTTACCATTATTTCTGGATTATGGTTTCTTACTGCTCCTGATGCCATTTCATAACCATTACATACTAAGTCATATTGATATGCTAATATATCTAATGGGTCTTTTGTTTCTAATGCTTCCATTCCTCCTTGTGGCATTGAAAATGGGTTATGGTTAAAGTCTATTGTTCCTTCATCTGATAATTCATACATTGGGAAGTCTACTATATAGCAAAATCTATATACATCTTTTTCCAATAAATCTAGTCTTTTTCCTAGTTCAATTCTAACTAAACCAGCTATTTTTTGAGCTGTTTTGAATTCATCAGCAATAAAGAATATACTTGAATTTTTAGTCATTCCAAATTCATTTATTAATTGTTCTTTGATTTCGTCTGTAATGAATTTAGCAATTCCTCCTGTAATATCTCCTGATTCTTCATATTTTGTCCAAGCTAATCCTTTTGCTCCAACTTCTTCTGATGTAGCGAATTCTGTCATTTTATCGAAGAATTTTCTTCCTTGTTCTGCTCCATTTGGAACTATTATTGCTTTTATTGTTTTTCCTTCAAATGCTTTAAAGTCTGAATTTTTAAAGCCTTTTGTTACATCTTGAATTATTAATGGGTTTCTTAAATCTGGTTTGTCTATTCCGTATTTTTCCATTGCTTCTCTATATGGAATTTTTATAAATGGACCTTCATCAACTTTCCAATTAGTAAACTTTTTAAATGTATATGGTACTACTTCTTCTATTACTTTGAATACATCTTCTTGTGTTGCAAAACTCATTTCAAAGTCTAATTGATAAAATTCTCCTGGAGCTCTGTCTGCTCTTGGGTCTTCATCTCTAAAACATGGTGCTATTTGGAAGTATTTATCAAATCCTGATACCATTAATAGTTGTTTGAATTGTTGTGGTGCTTGTGGTAATGCATAAAATTCTCCTGGATTTAATCTACTTGGTACTAAATAGTCTCTTGCTCCTTCTGGTGATGAATTTGCTAAGATTGGTGTTTGAATTTCTGCAAATCCTAGTTCATCCATTTTGTCTCTTAATGTTTTTAAGATTTTTGAACGAAGTAAAATATTGTTATGTAACTTTTCATTTCTTAAATCTAAAAATCTATATTCAAGTCTTAAATCTTCTCTTACTTCTTGGTCTGTATTTATTTCAAATGGAAGTACATTTTTGCATTTTCCTAATATTTCTATTTCATTTGCTATTACTTCTATTTCTCCTGTTGGAATTTTAGTATTTTTGTTACTTCTTTCCACAACTTTTCCTGAAATGTGGATACAACTTTCTGTTGTTAATGTTTTTGCTTGTTCTTTTAGAGCTTCATCATTTATAACAATTTGAGTAATTCCAAATTGGTCTCTTAAATCAATAAATATCATTGCTCCTAAATCTCTTATTTTTTGTATCCATCCTGCTAATTCTACTGTTTCGTTTACATTTGATATATTTAATTCTCCACATGTTTTTGTTCTATACATATTGTTTTCCTCCAAAATTTCCATTTGCTATATATAATATCACATTTTTACAAATTTTACAATTATTCATTGAAGTTATTTATATTTTATGTTAAAATTTTTTTATACTATAGAAAAAAGGAGTTTATTATGCCAAAAGAAATTTTTGATTTTTATGATAGAACTATTTTAAAATCTTATAATTTAGATAAAACAATGCAATATCAATTAAATATTTTGGGAAGTTTAGATATGTTTACTAGACAACATTCTGAAAATGTTGCAAGTTTAGTTTGTAGAATTTGTGAGTATTTACATTGTACAAAAAGTTTTACAGAGTATTGTACAATTTGTGCTTATTTACATGATATTGGAAAACAATTTATTCCACCAGCAATTTTGCAAAAGCCTTCTGCTTTAACTCCAGAAGAATTTGAAATTATGAAGACTCATACAACTATTGGGTATAAAATTTGTATGCAAGATGAAAAACTACGTCCTTATGCAGCTGGTCCTATTTATCATCATGAAGCTTTAAACGGTTCTGGCTACCCTAATGGATTGACAAAAGATGAGATTCCTTATGAAGGTCAAATTATTAAAGTTGCTGATGAGTATGATGCAATTGCTAGTAAAAGACAATATAAATCTCATGTTGGTATAGCTGAGACTGTTAAAATTTTAATTAGTGATGCTACTCCTCCAAAGGCTTCTGAAACTATCAAATTTCTTGCAGATGAAACTAAGCCTGAGCATAATCCTAGTGGTTCTGTTAAAATTCCGTCTTTAGGAAAAAATAATCCTATAATTGTAAAGGCTTTAATGAAAGTTGTTATTGATGATATTGAGTATGAAATTTCTTGTACTATGGATTATTTAAAAGATTTGAAAAAAGATATAAAAAGATTAGAACAAATTGATAAATATGCAAAAAAAATGAATTTTGCTAAAGATGACAAAACAAAAAACTATTATCTTGAAGGAATGAAAGGTCTAATGACTGGTCGAGAAACTGTTGAAAATTATTCTGAAATTTTAGAATCTTATCAAAATATTTTAAATAATAAAAAAGCTCATATAGAAGATTTATTTAATGAAATAAAAATTATTAAAAAATTGAAAGTTAATATTTAAGATAAAAAACAATTACTATGTTAAAAGTTATATAGTAATTGCTTTTTTATTTTATTCTCCAAGTCCAAAACTTACTCCCAAAGCATTATTTATTTTATTTATTATATTTTCATCTTCAATGTGTCCTATTTTTTCTTTTAGTCTGCTTTTATCTATTGTTCTTATTTGTTCTGCTAAGACAACAGAATCATTCTTTAATCCGCAGTTTTCTGAATTAATTTCTATATGTGTTGGAAGTTTTGTTTTGTTCATTTGCGATGTTATTGCTGCAGCGATTACTGTAGGACTATATTTGTTTCCTAAATCATTTTGTATAATTAATACTGGGCGTATTCCACCCTGTTCTGAACCTACAACCGGACTTAAATCAGCATAAAACATATCTCCTCTTTTTATTACCATAACCTTCACTCCTAATATTGGTATGTGTCAAGTTTGCATTGTAAGTGTTTATATTTATCTCATTATATATTATGTAAATTATAGTATTTTGGTTAGTATCTTTTATCTCCATTTTTTCAGGTTTTCCAGTTTCTTTTGATATGTATAGCTTTTCATATTTTTGATATTTGTTTTCTGCTAGTGCTGTTGTTTCCATTATTATTTGATTGTTTTGTTCTGTATATTTTGAATTTTTGTTATTTTTATAATTTTCTATAAATGAACTTAAATCTAATGTATTTTGTGTAATGTCTTGATAATTTTCTATTATTTTTGTTAGACTTAATTTTGTATTTTCTATTTTTAGATTATTTTTTTCTTTTATTATTTTTACTCCTTGTATATTTTGTGGTTCTATTACTTCTTGTATGCTTTTTTCATCTTTTATATAGCTTTGACTTAATTTATATTTATTCGAATTCTTGTTGCTTTTTATTTCTACATCTATTTGGGTTTCATATGAGCTAATATTTAAAATATAATCTACAATTTCTTGACTAGTACTATTCTTTCCAATTTTTGAAATTTTAGTCGTGTTGTTTTTATTTTTTGTGATAATAATTGTTGTGAATATTACTATTGCTATTAGTCCTATTATTAATATTATTTTTGTTTTTTTGTTGTTTTTTTCTTTTGTTGGTTTGTGATATTTTATTTTGTTATTTCTTGCCATAAAGAGCCTCCTAAAAATTATTCTTATTAATTTTTATTCAGCTTTTTTTATTTTATGTTTTGATTGAATTTTTCTATTTTAAAAGGAAAAGCACTATATAGAAAGTATTTATTTTCTATATAGTGCTAGATGCTATTTAGCTTTTTTTTCGAGGTTCAACTCTTAATCCACCATCTTCGGTATAAAAAGCTTCTTTTTTTCCTGATTTTATGCTTTCTATAAGCATATCCAATCTTTTTTCAGAAACTCTTCCTACATTATAAATTCTCCTGATTTCTTCACTCGCATCTAAAACTATATCTTTTCCATCATCCGTCTTAGCAATAATCTTTGCTTCAGCCGGTTTTACTAAAATATAGCTTCCGTTAGAGCCACTTCTTTGATGATATCCTTCTTTCAATTTTTTTTCTAACTTTTTTTGAGTGCCTTGAAAACACATACTCTCTGATGAAAAATAGAGTTTACCGGTTACCTCTAGCTTCATATGATTCCTCCTGTTTTTAACCTAAGCCTTTAGTTACCATAATATTTTATCATTTTTTTGTTTTACTGTCAAATATAAAAAAAGACAAGTTTTCTTACTTAAACTTGTCTCAAAAAGTAGTCCTCTACTGTTTTCATTAACTGTTCTTTATCTTCTATTTTATTAATCTCACATCTAAACTCACTAGAATTTGGCATGTTTTTTGTATACCATGCTATGTGTTTTCTCATTTCTCTAATTGCTGTTACTTCTGGCTTATTATCTAATTCCAATTGTATTTGTTCTTTCATAACTCGTAACTTTTCTTCATTTGTTACTACTGGTAATTTTTCTCCTGTTTCTAAATAATATTTTATTCTTTCAAAAATCCAAGGATTTCCAAAAGTTCCTCTTCCTATCATTATTCCATCAACACCTGTGTATTCAAACATTTTTAGTGCTGATTCTTCATCTACTATATCTCCGTTTCCTATTACTGGGATTTTTACACTTTCTTTTACTTTTTTTATTATTTCTAAATCTACTTTTCCAGAATACATTTCGGTTCTTGTTCTTCCATGTATTGTAATTGCTGATACTCCAGCTTTTTCTGCCATTTGTGCAAATTCTGTTGCTATTATATTGTTACAATCCCAACCTTTTCTTATCTTCAATGTTACTGGTTTGGTTGAATTTTTTACTACTGCTTTTATAACTTTCTCTGCTTTTTCTATGTCTAATAATAATTTACTTCCATCTCCGTTTTTTACAACTTTGGGTGCAGGACATCCCATATTGATATCAACAATGTCTGCTATTTTACTAACATATTTTGCAGCATAGCCCATTGTTTCTTCATCACTTCCAAATATTTGCATACTTATTGGTCTTTTTTCTCCATCCGTATTCATTAATAGTTTCGTTTTTGTGTCATCATGATAAATTGCTTTACTACTTACCATTTCTGTACAAACTAATCCTGGTCCAAATTCTTTACAGATTTTACGAAATGGCAGGTCTGTTACACCTGCCATTGGAGCTAATATTAAATTATTTTCTAATTCTAAATCTTCTATTTTTAATTTTTTTAAATACATTGCTCCTCCTAGGGAATTTTTTGATAGGAAAAAAAGGGCGTCCCCTTTTCCCTATTTTACAAATATTGTTTTTTGTCTTTTACTACTTATATTTAGTAATATTCCTATTAATATATAACTTGTTATTAGTGAGCTTCCTCCATAACTTACAAATAATAATGGTACTCCTGTTATTGGTAACAATCCCATTACCATTCCTACATTTTCTGCCATATGGAACATAAATATTCCAGCTATTCCCGATGCTATTAGTGAGCCATTCGTGTCTTTGGCTGTTTTTGCTACATACAGTGCTTTGGTTATTAAAAATACGTATAGTACAATTATTGTTCCTGCAATTATAAATCCCATTTCTTCGCCTATTACTGAGTAGATAAAGTCTGTTGTTTTTGGGTATAGGTAACCAAGTTGTGTTTGGTTTCCTTTTAATAGTCCCATTCCTGTAAGCCCACCTGCTCCTATTGCTAATTTTGATTGAATTATGTTGTAACCGCTTCCTCTAGGATCTGATTCTGGATTCAAAAATATATCTATTCTTTTTTTAGCGTGTTCTGGTAATATAAAATTATATAATATTGGTATTGATATTGCTACTACGATTATTGCTCCAATTATATATTTTTTATCAATTCCCGCTGTAAATAGCATCATACATACTGCTACACAAAATGCCATTGCTGTTCCATAGTCAGGTTGTTTTATTATTAATAATAATGGTATTGCTAATGCTACAAATATTATTAATAGCTTAACAGGTTTGTTTATTTCATCTTTATATCTTTCTTGAATTTTTGATATTATAAATGTTAAAAATAATATTACTGCTACTTTAGCAAATTCTGATGGTTGAAAAGAAAATCCTCCAATGTTAAACCAGCTAGTTGCTCCATTTACTGGTGTTGTAAACATTACTGCTACTAGAAGTATTAAAAATATTACATATAATACTGGTGATATTTTTACTAATGTTTCGTAGTTTATTAGCATTGTAAGTATCATTGCTACTATGCTTACTACAAACCAAATAATTTGTTTTTTAAATTCATCATACTCGGTCTCTTGTGTAGCTGAAAATAGGGCTACTAACCCTATTATTGTCAATATTACCGCTACTATTACTAGACCCCATTCCATATTTTTTAATTCTCTTTTTCTCATTAAACCACTCTTTTTCTTAATTAATTTTCTGATTTAACTTCTTCTTTTTGTTCTGTTTCTTCTTGTTCATTTTCTTTTGTTTCAGAATTTTCTTCTACTTGCTCATTATTTTCATCATTTTCTATTATTATATTGTTATCTATATCTTCTTTTTCTTCTTTATTTTCAACATTTTCTTTTTTGTCTTCTTGATTTTCTTTTGATTTGTTTTTATTTTCTATATCTTTTTTGTCTATTTTTCTTGCATCATTTTTTATATTAAGAATAGGAATGTTTGCATATAAAGCTGGTGCTCCATTTGTTCCGTCTTCATTTTCTTTATTTGTTAGTCTTACATCTATTTCCTTTTCATCAACTTCTATGTATTTTTTTATTACATCTATTATTTCTTGTTTCATAAGTTCTAAGAAGTCTGCTGATACATTTGCTCTATCTTGCATTAAAACTAAATGTAGTCTTTCTTTTGCTGCATCTTTTGAACTTTCCGCTTGTGTTTGTTTTTTATCTTCTTTTTTGCCTAAATTCTTAAAAAAGTTAATTATGTTTTCAAACATTTTTCCTATCCCTCCACTGTGTTTCTTTTTATTTTTTATTTTCTAAATAATTTTTTTATTTTTTCCCAAAATCCTTTTTCTCTTCCAGGAATTGTTACTTCTATTTTTTCTCCTAATACTCTTTTTGCTATTTCCATATATGCTTTTCCTGATGGTGCTTTTTTATTTTGTATTACTGGTTCACCTTTATTTGTTTGTGTTATTATGTATTCATCATCTGGAACAACACCTATTAAATCTATTGATAATAAGTCTACGATGTCGTCTACATCCATCATTTCTCCTCTTCTTACCATATTAGGTCTTATTCTGTTAATTACTAATTCTGGGTTTTTTATTTCTGATGATTCTAGTAATCCTATTATTCTGTCAGCATCTCTTATTGATGATATTTCTGCTGTTGTTACTACTATTGCTCTGTTTGCTCCTGCAATAGCATTTTTAAATCCTTGTTCTATTCCTGCTGGGCAGTCTATAAGTATATAGTCAAATTTTTCTTTTAATTCATTTGTTAATCGTATCATTTGTTCTTCATTTACTGCACTTTTATCTCTTGTTTGGGCAGCTGGTAGTAGGTATAATTCTTTAAATCTTTTATCTTTTATTAATGCTTGTCTTAATTTACATTTTTCTTCAACAACATCTACTATGTCATATACTATTCTGTTTTCTAGTCCCATTACTACGTCTAAGTTTCTTAGTCCAATGTCTGTATCTATTAAACATACTTTTTTTCCTTCTACAGCTAAACTTGCTCCTAAATTTGCTGTTGTTGTTGTTTTTCCTACTCCACCTTTTCCTGATGTTATAACTATTACTTCTCCCATAATTTTCCTCCTTAGGATTTTAAAAACACTCATTTTACTTGTTATATGATACAACGAATTGCTTAAAAAGTCAATGTATTTGTCCAATAAAATGACAGAAATATTTCTAAATTGTTACAAAATGGTTACAAACTTTTATATTTTTTATATTTACAGCATTTGTGAATATTTTTTTGATATAGACATAAAAAAATGTCAAAAAAGGACGTCCCTTTTGACATTTTTAATATAGCATTACTCTAAATCCAATGTTTTCATTTCTTGTTGCGCTATTATAATTACGTGCTGATGCTGGAGCTGTGCTACCTGTTACTCCATTTCTTCCGCTTCTTATTGCAATGTTTCCATTACTTGTGTTTTCTAAAGTTAACTTATATAAATTTCCAGCAAAATCGTATATATTTAGTTTTCTTGTATTTTCGCTCTCTCCTGTTTTTAATAGTTTGCTTTGGTTTGAATTATCTAAATAATTTCCCCATTTACTACTATCTGTTGCAATGTCTTCATATGTTAAATCTGAATTTTCTTCTAAAAACTTGCAAACTAAGTCCCATTGAATTCCAAATAATAAACTGGTTGTTTTATTTTGTACTTTCATTTTACTTGCTAAGTTTTGTGCTTCTGATTGTGTAACAAAGTTATATGGTATTTGGTTTTTCTTGCTTACTGCTTTGTTTGTTACTCCTGTTTCTATAGTTCTTGTGCTATTATTTCCTGTTGATGTACTATCTCCTATGTCATATCTAGACATCCAAAATCCATTGTTATTGTATATACTTGTTAACATTGCTTTGTATGATTTGGAATATTCTTCTTCTGTTAGCCCACATCCTTCATACCAAGTATCTTTCCATTCATAACTTTGTGTACTAGAGCCTTTTCTATAATCTTGAGCATATGTTACTAAATCATTTTCTATTTTTTCATAATCTGTATCATTATTAGCTGTTGTAAATACATCTTCTGGTACTTCAATCCATACCCACTCATTATCATTTTCATCTTTTACGACTAAACCCTTTTTTACAGTATTCATGGTGTCTGCCATACTGATTTTAAATCCTTCTGGAATTGTAACTGTATCTCCGTTTTTATCTTTGTATTCTGTGTCTTTGGTGTATGCTTCTGACCATTGTTCTTCATTTACCACTACATATCTAACTTTGCCTTCTGTGTTCTTAAAGTACCCTTTGAAATTATTTACACTTGATATAAATTGGTAATCTTCTTGATTATTTTCTAAGGTTACACTTGACGGTACTTCTGTTATTTGTGATATTTGTTTTGTCCAAGTAAATTGATTTGTTTGACTTATGTTCACATTTTCTTCTTTAGTATTTGATATTACTATTGTTTCATTTCCACTACTGTCTTTTGTTTTTCCAATATAATAATAACCATCTGGAATTAATATTCCATCTACATATCTTATATCTACATTTGTTTCATCTGGTTCAGTATAATCTGTATAATATGTTTTTACTGTATCTTTTTCTTTTATTTCAATTCCTCTTACGAAAAATATATTATGACTATTTTCATTTATTATATATAAATCTGTATAGTTATTTGCATTTGTGGAATTTGATTTTACAGTTTCATAATCTTTACCATAGTTTAATGTTATTCCTTCCATAGCTTCTAAGTCTATAACATAAAAATCACCAGTATCATTTTTTGTGCTTAATACATTTTTAAGTGTACCTATATTTGTATATTTTGTCTTGGCTGGAATTTGTCCATACTCATTGTAATATTCATCTGTTTTTGACCTTAGTAATTCAATATCACTATATAAATTATTTAATCTTTTTATATATACACTGTCTTGGGTATTGAATACTAAAACACTTGTTAATATTAATAATATTATAATTGTGACTACTAAAGCCATCATTGTAATACCTTTTTCTTGGCTTAATTTATTTTTCATCTTTTGCGTGCTCCTCTCTATTTGCTACTATTAGTTTACTATTTATTTGTTTTATTTTCAAGTATTTTCATTATATATTTTTTTCTTCTTAAATATATATTATTCTCTTTTAATACCAAATACCAAAGATACATTACAATTAAAAAAACTGCAATATTTTTCAAATATAATATTAATACACTTGCTATAGCCGTTATTAGTATTGTTGATATCATAGATATGTTGTTAATTGCATCATCTGCTTTTTGTTTTCCAACAATTATATGTAATATTCCGCTTAATATTCTTCCACCATCTAATGGGTATATTGGAAGTAAATTAAATACCATAATTAGAAAATTGGTATATATAACCATTATTGCTTTTATCATATCTATTTTTAGATTATATGTTATTATAATTATAATTAAATTTGTAAGTGGCCCGGCACTTGCTACTATAATCTTTTTTATATCTAATTTGTTACCTTTTTTTATTTTTTTATTATAGTCATTTGGTTCTATTTTAAATGCTATTGATACTCCAAATGGCATTATTTCTAACTTTTCTGGTTTCATTTTTAATATTATTCCAGCTAATAAATGTCCTAATTCATGTATTAGTGCAAATACCATAATCATAGCATATATTTCAATTTGTTTTGTTAGATAAAATAATATTAAAAATAAAAATATTTTGAGGTCTATTCTAAATCTCATTCTTAACCTCCCTTTTATAAGTCTAATATTTTTTGTGGATCTATAGTTTTTTCTGATAATCTTATTTCAAAATGTAAGTGTGGTCCGGTGGAATTTCCTGTTGAACCGACTTCAGCTATTTCTTGTCCTTGTTCTATCTTGTCCCCTTGTTTTACATACAAATTATTGCAGTGTGCATATATAATACTAACTTCTCCTATTTGTATTTTTAAATGTTTTCCGTAATCTCCTTCTTCTGATGCTAATACTACTTCTCCGCTTGTTGCTGATTTTATTTTTGTTCCCATATTTGCTGCAATATCTACTCCTGTATGATTTTTTGGTACTGTTGCTGTTGTTGGTTCTCTTTGACCATATTTTGAACTTATTGTTCCATCTATTGGTTTTATAAATGTTGTTGTTGCTTTTATTTTATTAATTTCTTGTTCTTCTTCTGAAAGTTCTTGTTCATTATTTGAAGTTTGCTGTTCATTTGTTGATTCTGTTGGATTATCTACTTGTTGATTTTCTTCTGTTTGTTCTTGGTTTTGTGTTGATGTATCATTTGTTTCTGTTGTTTCATTTGCTCCACCAATTGCTGAGTTATCTTGATTTTTATTATTAAAGTTTGTTATATATTGTTTTAGATTTTCATATGTAGCTTGAAAATTTATATCATATGATAATATTTCTTTTGCTTTATTTATAAAGTCTTGAGAAAATATGTAATTGTTGTTTTGAATTATATATATTGTAAAGTATATTAAAAGACTTATTATTATTTGTATTATCATTTTTTTGAGTAATTTTAGGTCTTTTTTTGTGCTTGTATTTATATTAACTGTAGCTGTTTTTGTTGAACTACCAGCTTGTCTTCTTGCATATATTTCTTCTGCTCTTCTTATTTTTTCTTCGACAGTCATTGTTCTTTCCATTTCTTTACACCTCTTTCGTATTTTCTTTTTAATCTATATGTATTCGTTTTGTGTTTTATTCCTGTTAACGATAACTAAAAAAAGCTATCTAAGTATTAAAACTTTAGATAGCTTTTTGCTACAAGGTTAATAATAATATAAATTCTATTGCTCCTATTATTGTTGTAATTATTGAATATTTTTTTATTTTTTTATATTTCTGTTGCATTTTATTATCTGCAAATTTTTTATCTTCTTTGTTTTCTATTTTAGATACATAGCTATTTACTAACATTTCTGCTTCTTTTAGTATATAGTCTTTTTGTGTGGTTTGTTTTTCTTTTTTATTTGTTGTTTTGTTGTTTTCTACTTTTTCTAATTTTTTTATCTTTTTGCTGTTTTTTAGTATTATTATTGCTTCATCTACTATGTTTGATGGTAGATTTTTTAGTACTACCATATTTTTTAAGTTACTTGCTTCCATTTGTACCTCCTCATATGTATTTTTTATATTTTTTCCATTTTTTATGAGGTTATACTTTTATTTTTTAAATTTTGTTGATTTATTTTACATAATATTGTATAATGCTATTATATTTTAGCTAAAGCTATTTTTAATAATATATATGGAGGTTATTTCTATGTATTTTGGAATTTATGATTATCGGACAATACAATCTTTAAAACCTAAAGCAGATAATGCTGTTTTAATAAGGATTTTAGAACCATCTTGGGAAATTAGTGGATGTCCTTATGTTATTAAAAATATTGAGGATTATAATAATGTCTTGGAATTATATTTCCACGATATTACAAACACACAAATTCAGCTACCAAATACTGCAATTGGTTTTTCTAAAGATTTAGCAAAAAAATTAAATCATTTTATATTAGAAAATGATTTTGATGAAATTGCTATTCATTGTTCTGCTGGAATTTCTAGAAGTCCCGCTATAGGTTTATGTGTTTCTAAAATATTGCAAAATAAGGAAATGGAAGATATGATTTTGTCTTATTCTCATTTTATACCGAATAAACAAATTTTAGAGATTTTTAATTCTTTTAATTATATTACTAAACCTTTTAATGGAAAGATGATTTTTAGGAATTTAGAATTTGGAGAATTTAAAATGCCTGATTTAAAAAGAGAGGAAAATGGTTATCTTATTTTGCCTTTCTAAAAAAACGAGAAAATGTTTTAATATCAACATTTTCTCGTTTTTCTTATGGAGGCGCCTATCGGAGTCGGACCGATCATCAGAGTTTTGCAGACTCGTGCCTTACCGCTTGGCTAAGGCGCCATGTAAATTTGGTGGAGCGGGAAACGGGGCTCAAACCCGCGACCTCTGCCTTGGCAAGGCAGCGCTCTATCAACTGAGCTATTCCCGCATTTGCTTTAATACATTATATTCAAAAGCAATTAATATAATACCAAAAATTATAATTCTTGTCAATAGTTTTTGAATTTTATTTGACCTATGTAGGTAAAAAGGCAAATTATTAAATTTTTTTAATTTGCCTTTTTTATTTTTTATTTTTTTGTTTTTGTTGTCTTTTTGGTTCTCTTTGTAGTTGTTTTCTTTACAGTTGTTTCATCTTTTACTTTTTCAGCATCTTTTGGATTCCATTTTTCTCCTGGTTGTGGTTTGTTCCATGAAATGTAATCACAAGATTGTGGATTATTTTCGCAAATGAAATATTTTTTGCCTCTTTTTGTTTTTCTAACTTGTACTACTGCTCCACATTTTGGGCAAGGTACATCTATTGTTTCTACAATTGGTTTTGTATTTTTACATTCTGGATAGCCTGGGCATGCTAAGAATTTTCCATATTTTCCATATTTATATACCATCATTCTTCCACATTTATCACATGGTACATCTGATACTTCATCTACTAATTCTACATGTTCAAGTTCTTTTTCTACTTTTTCAAGTTCTTTTTCAAATGGGCCATAGAACTCTCTAATCATTTGCTTCCATTGTTCTTTTCCTTCTGCTATTTCATCAAATTCGTTTTCTATTTTTGCTGTGAATTCTACATTTATTACATCTGTGAAGTTTTCTGTTAATATTTTGTTTACGATTTTTCCAAGTTCTGTAGGTACTAATTGTTTTTGTTCTTTTTGTATGTATCTTCTTTCTAATATTGTTGTAATTGTTGGTGAATACGTACTTGGTCTACCTATTCCTTTTTCTTCTAATGTTTTTACTAAACTTGCTTCTGTATATCTTGCTGGTGGTTCTGTAAAACTTTGTTTTGGATTTATTTTTAGTAATTTTACTTCTTGATTTTCTTGTAATTCTGGTAATATGCCTTCTTCTTTTTCCTCTTTTTCATCAGTTCCTTCTACATATAGTGTCATAAATCCTTTAAATCTTAAATTTTGACCATTAGCTTTAAAATCATAATCATCTGCTTTTATATTAACAGCCATGGTATCATATATTGCTGGTTTCATTTGACTTGCCATAAATCTATTATAAATTAATTTGTATAATTTATATTGGTCTTTTGTTAGTTCATCTTTTATTTTATCTGGTTCTATATCTGCATATGTTGGTCTTATACCTTCGTGAGCATCTTGAGCATCTTTGCTGGTTTTATAATATCTATTTTCATAATATTCTTCTCCATATGTTGCTACTATCTGTGTTTTTGCTGATGCTCTTGCTTCTTCTGATATTCTTGTAGAGTCTGTTCTCATATATGTAATTAGACCAACTGTACCTTTTTCAGCTATTTTTACACCTTCATATAATCCTTGTGCAACTGACATTGTTTTCTTTAATGTGAACCCTAATTTTCTTGATGCCTCTTGTTGCATTGTACTTGTTGTGAATGGTGGTGCTGGATTTCTTTTCTTTTCGCCTTTTTTTACTTCTGATACAGTATATTTTGCTTTTTCTATTGTTTTTAAAATTTGGTCTATCTCTTCTTTAGAATGAATTTCTTGTTTTTTACCATTTTTACCATAAAATCTAGCTTCAAATTGTTTTTTTGATTTTTCATCTTTTAAATCTGCATATATATTCCAATATTCTTCTGGAATAAAGTTTTCTATTTCATTTTCTCTATCTACTATTAATTTTACAGCAACAGATTGAACTCTACCTGCTGACAATCCTCTTTTTACTTTTTTCCATAAAATTGGGCTTATTTTATAACCAACAATTCTATCTAAAACTCTTCTTGCTTGTTGAGCATCAACTGTATTTAAATCTATATTTCTTGGCTCTTTTATAGCTTTTTGTACTGCTGTTTTTGTAATTTCATTAAAGGTTACTCTTGTAATTTTATCTTTATCATTTTCTAAAATTTTTGCTAAATGCCATGCTATTGCTTCTCCCTCACGGTCAGGGTCAGTTGCAAGATAAACTTTTTTTGCTTTTTTTGCATCTGTTTTTAAAGATTTTATTAAATCTCCTTTTCCTCTTATGTTTATATATTCTGGTTCAAAGTCATGTTCTATATCTATTCCTAATTTTGATTTAGGTAAATCTCTTATATGTCCCATTGAAGCTACAACTTTTGTGCTTCCTCCTAAAAATTTCTTTATTGTATTTGCTTTTGCTGGTGATTCTACTATTATTAACTTATCTGCCATAAGTCCTCCTTAGAATTTTATTCTATTATATTTTACTTTTAGTATTCTAGAACAATTTTTAATAAATTGCAAGTTTTTTGGGTATTTTCTTGAAACATTTGTTACTAAAACACCCTCTTTCCCTATTAATCTTTTAAATAAAATTAATAGGCGAAAAAGGGTGTCCCCAAATATCAGAAATTACTTCTTCTGAATTTATTGGTGTTACCTTATTTTCTTTAAAAATACTTAATATTCTATCTTCTTCTTTTTCATCATTTGTTATATATTTTATATTTTTTGTTTCTACTTCTAAATTATCTTTTTTATATTCAGTTTTTACTATTGTAATTCCATATTTAGCTTTATAGACTTTCTGAATATCATCTTCGTTTATTTCTTTGTAATATTCTAGTTTTATTGGGTGATATATTTCTGCTTCTTCTAGTTTATCTTTTTCAATAAATGTACTCCCAAAAAACGTTCTCAAAAGCATCCTCCTTTTCTTTTTCTTATGTTTAAAATCACATTTGCTATTTTACTACTAAATACTAGAAGATGCAACTTTTTTTCATCGCAATATTTGACATATTTTTTATTGTTTTTCGACAATTTCGTTTTGTTTTTTATAAATACTATTTGAAGGAACTACTCCTCTTACTGAAGATAGTGGGTAAACATTGGTATTTTTTCCAATTACTGTTCCAGGATTTAAAACTGAACCACATCCAATTTCGACATTATCTCCTAACATCGCTCCAAATTTTTTTAGTCCTGTTTCTATTTTTTCTTCTTTATTTTTTACAACAACTAATTTTTTATCTGATTTTACATTTGATGTTATTGACCCAGCTCCCATGTGTGATTTATAACCTAATATTGAATCTCCAACATAGTTGTAATGTGGTACTTGGACTTTGTTAAATAGTATTACATTTTTTAATTCTGTTGAGTTTCCTACTACTGCTCCTTCTCCTACTATTGCTTTTCCTCTTATAAAAGCGCAATGTCTTATTTCTGCATTTTTTCCTATAATTGCAGGTCCTTTTATATATGCTGTTGGTGCTATTGTTGCGGTTTTAGCAATCCATATATCTTCTCCTCTTTTTTCATATTCTTCACTGCTTAATGTATTTCCTAATTCTTTGATAAATTCTTCTATTTTAGGTAATACCTCCCAAGGGTATGTTGCACCTTCGAATATTTTTGATGCTATTGTTTCATCTAAATTATATAAGTTTTTTATTTTGCATTCTTCCATTTTCTTCTCCTTATTCTTCCATTAATTTATAAATTGCATTTGCATATATTTTAGCACTTATTATTAAATTGTCAATTTTTATATTAATCTTTATGATTTCTATTTTTATTTAATTCCCTAACATTTAATATTTGTTGCTATTTCACAAAAATTCTGCTATACTAAATACACTATGGAAAACGAAGAAAGATATAATCATTTAAATAAATATTTAAAAAATAAATTTGGAGAACGAACATTAAAGCTTTGTGTTGATGGAGGTTTTACTTGTCCTAATAGAGATGGTAAACTTTCAACAGGAGGTTGTATTTTTTGTGGTGAACGAGGTTCTGGGGAACATCTTAAATGTGAAAATATTAGTAATCAAGTAAAGGATTATTTCACAACTTATCGTAGTGAAAGAGCAAATAAATTCATTGTTTATTTTCAAAATTTCACAAATACTTATGATACAATTTCAAATTTAAAAGCAAAATATGATTCTGCCTTAATCGACTCTCGTATTGTAGGGCTTCAAATAGCTACAAGACCTGACTGTATTAATGAAGAAGTTTGTAAGTTAATAAAATCTTATTCAGATAAATATTATGTTTGTGTTGAACTTGGTTTACAAACTTCAAATGATAAAACTGGTATGTTAATTAATAGAGGTTATACAAGCGCTCAATTTACCAAAGCTGTTTTGCTTTTAAATAAATATAAAATTGATGTTGTTACTCATTTAATGGTAGGTTTGCCAAATGAGAATTTTGATGACATTAAAAATAGTGTTGATTTTATTAACTCTCATGATATTCAAGGTATCAAAATTCACTCAACATATGTAATAAAAAATACTGTTTTAGCTGATATGTATTTTAAAGGTGAATATATTCCAATCTCTTTGAATTATTATTTAGATTGTCTTACATATATTTTGACTCATATTAGTCCTGAAATAGTTATACACAGAATTTCTGGTGATGCTCCAAAAGATTTACTTATTGCTCCTGAATGGAATTTGCACAAAAAATGGGTTATGAATGGATTAGATAAAATATTACGTACTCAAGATTTATGGCAAGGAAAATTTTACAAAAGAAACTAAAAAATGAAATAATTTTAAAATAGAAAAGAGGTTAAATTTTGAACGAAGCACAAATTTTATTGAAAAAACATTTTGGTTATGAAAATTTTAGACCTGGCCAAGAAAAAATAATTTCTCACATATTAAATGGTGAAGATTGTTTGGGTATTATGCCTACAGGTGCTGGTAAATCAATATGTTATCAAATTCCTGCATTAATTTTTTCTGGAGTTACAATAGTTATTTCTCCTCTAATTTCTTTAATGAAAGACCAAGTTGATGCTTTAAATGAAGTTGGAATTCCTGCTACTTTTATAAATAGTACACTTTCAAATTCAGAATATTCACAAACCATCGAAAATATTGTTCATAACGTTTACAAAATTATTTATGTTGCACCTGAAAGATTAAATTCAGATACTTTTATTAATCTTTTGAACAATATTGATATTTCTATGATTAGTATCGATGAAGCTCACTGTGTATCTCAATGGGGACATGATTTTAGACCTAGTTATAGAGAAATTGCAAATGTAATTTTAAATCTAAAAAAACGTCCTATTGTTTCTGCTTTTACTGCAACAGCAACTAAAATTGTAAAAGATGATATTATTAATTTATTACATTTATCAAATCCTTTTACATTAACAACTGGATTTGATAGAGCAAATTTAAATTTTTCTGTTGAAATACCCGAGAATAAAAACGATTTTATTATTGATTTTTTAAAAAATAATTCTGATATATCTGGTATTATTTATTGTTTAACTAGAAAAACTGTTGATAGCTTATTTGATAAATTATCATCTTTAGGTTATTCTGTTTGTAAATATCATGGTGGGATGAGTGAAAAAGCTAGAACACAATCACAAAATAATTTTACATATGATAGAAATTCAATTATGATTGCAACAAATGCTTTTGGTATGGGAATTGACAAATCTAATATTAGATATGTTATTCATTATAATATGCCAAAAGATTTAGAAAGTTATTATCAAGAGGCAGGACGTGCAGGTCGTGATGGAGATAATGCTAAATGTATTTTACTTTTTAGTAGAGCCGACATAGTTACTAATAAATTTTTAATAGAACAAACTTCATCTGACACAAATCATAAGGTTGAATATGATAAATTAAATGATATGATTGATTATTGTAACACAGATAAATGCCTTAGAAAATACATTTTGGAATACTTTGGTGAAAATCCAGAATTTGAAAATTGCAATAATTGTAGTAATTGTTTATCTCAAATTGAGATGACTGATATCACAGAAGATTCAAAAAAAATATTATCTTGTATAAAAAGAATGCATGAAAGATTTGGTTCCGGCCTTGTTACAGATGTTTTAAAAGGTTCAAAATCAGCTAAAATTAAGACTTTAAGATTTGACACATTATCAACTTATGGAATAATGAGTGATTATTCAAAAGACACTATAAAAGACTTGATTTATTATTTAATTACTGAAGGCTATATAAATTCTGTTGGAGATAAATATCCTATTTTAGTTTTAGATAAATCCGCAGAAGATGTTTTATTTCATGATAAGAAAGTTTTTATAAAAAGAAAAATTGAAAAAATATTACCAAAATCAACTTTGCAAGATGAAAAATCTGAACTTGATTATGATAAAGTTTTATTTGGAATTTTAAAAGAACTTAGAATGGAAATTGCTCAATTAAATAATATTCCACCTTTTATTGTCTTTACAGACGTTTCTTTAAAGGAGATGTCCACATATTTTCCAATAAATGTGGAAAATATGCTAAAAATAACTGGTGTTGGGGTATCTAAATTAGAAAAGTATGGTAAAATTTTTATTGATACTATTTCAAAATATGTAGAAGAAAATAATATAAAAATCCCTGAAAAACTTGATAATATTACATCAAAAGTTTCATTATCTTCCGCTTTTGATAAATCTCAAACAGAAGTTAAAAATGAGACTAAAAAGCCTAAAGAAGATACTAAAATTATAACTTGTAATTTATATAAAGAAGGAAAATCCATTGATGAAATTTGTAATATTAGAGGTTTAACTAGAGTAACTGTTGAAAATCATTTGCTAAAATGTTATGAGGCTGGAATTGATGTTGATTTAGAAAAAGATGTACAAACTCAATATAAAGATATAATTTTAAATGCTATTAAATTAATTGGTATTGAAAAATTAAGGCCTTTAAAGGATGCTTTACCTGAACAGGTTACTTATTTTGATATACATTATTATATTATTAAATACAATAATAATGATATTTAAGTATAGATTTTTATTACTTTATAATTTAATTTTTGTAACTAAAAAGAAACATATTGGTTGTTATTCCAATATGCTTCTTTTTTAGTATTAGTTTTTAATTTTTTGACTTTAACTCATATTCTTGTAATATCTTCCCATCTACTCGTTTCAAAATAATTTTATTACCATCAATTATAATATAACTATGTTCTGTATTGCATTTAGGTAAAGAAATTGACCCTGGATTTGCAAAAACATAACCCTCTTTTTCTTGTATAAACCCTTGATGTATATGTCCATACATCATTACATCAAAATCTTCATATGGTATATTTTCTATATTATATTTATGTCCATGTGTAAAATAATAATTAGTTCCATTTATTTCCATTAAAATATGGTCTTGAAATTTGAACTCAGAAATCATTTCATCAACTTCCGCATCACAATTTCCTTTTACGACTAAAAGCTTGTCCTTTAATGAGTTTAAAATATTAGCAACTTTCATTGGTTCGTACTCTTGACTCAATTCATTTCTTGGACCATGATAATATAAGTCACCTAATAAAATTATTTTATCTGGATTTTCTCGTTCATTAATTTCTTTTATTTTTTCTCCATAATAACCTGAACCATGAATATCTGAAATTATTAATACTTTCATTTTTCCTCCTTGTTTATAATATTAATTTTGAATTTTTATTTGTTCATCTTTTATTAATTCATACCTAATAAGTTCTGTAGAGTCCAAATTTTCTTTATGCATATCTATTCCACTTATTTGATGATTGTCATATGTTGTATAATAATAAATTCCTTTTGTAGCATTGCAACAAGATGTATATATTGTAA
>OGYP01000047.1_pt1 | contig 47873 bp, 46 predicted proteins | sample 1576571 | NCBI WGS metagenome assembly OGYP01 (sample SAMEA3541559, study PRJEB24748) | human gut metagenome | biome: human gut; feature: human-associated habitat; material: faeces | place: China | collected 2012
TTGGTTGAGTACTTGCATTTTTGCTGATTCCATATGCTACTATTTTTGATGCATCCTTTGCTACTATTGTTGCAGTGTCTGAATATGTTGTATTTGTTCCTGTTGTTACTGATGTTATTGTTGGTGCTTCTTTATCTATATTTGTTATCTGTTTACTTGCTGTAATTACATTCTCAGCTAAGTCTGTTGCTGTTGCATATAAATATCCATTTGCTGTTACTGTTACACTTGTTGTTGGTGCTGTTGCTGAACTTGCTGATGTTTGTGCATTTGCTAATGTTGTTCCATATCCCGCTTTTCTTGTATTTGATGTTGTTACATCTGGATATGTTATTGTTGCAGTTATATCTTGATTTGTCCATTTTGTTGTGCTTGTTTTTATATTTATTGCTATTTTTTCTTCTCCAACTATAAAAGCTTGACTTTGATATAAATATTCATTATCCACTCTTACATATAAATAACAGGTTCCTTTTTCACAGTCTTTTTTTATCGTCTCACTATTATTTTCTATTGTTTTCCATTCTAACTTTGATGATGTCCATGCTACTTCTATTTTACTTGCGTTCTCTACTTTTACTTTTGTTTTTATTGTTGCTTTTCCTGTTGTTGGCATTGTATATTTTCCGCCATTTGGAGCTAATGTTATTCCAACAACTTGTATCTCATATTCTATATTTGCTCCTGCATTACTTTCTGTTATTATTATTTTTGCGTTACCTACTTTTTGTGGTATTACCGTTACCTCTGTTCCACTTACCGTTACTTTGGCTATTGTTTCATCATTTGATTTTGCTGATATTGTTCCATTGTTTGTTCCTGATACTTGGATTTTTTTATTATCACCAACTGTTGTTATTCCTTTTGTTTTTTCCAATGTTAATTTTACAATTTTTATTGTTATTTTTGCTTGTGCTCCACCGTTTGACTCTGTTGCTATTATTGTTGTATCTCCTGCTTTTATTCCTGTTACCTTATCATTTTCTATAGATACATAATTTGCATCTATTTGTGAATATGTTATTTTTCCTTTATTCTGCCCACTGATTTCCCCTATATCTGTAGTTTTTCCCTCTGCGACATATATTGTTTTATCTTGTAATGTTGATAATTTTACTGTTACTGCTGTATAGTATTTTGTATATTCTCCATCTTCTCCTTTTAGCCAAGTATATATTGTTTTTCCACTTGTTGTTGCTTGGATTGTTATTTCATTTCCTGATAAAACGTTTCTTTTTCCATCTGCTGTTTCTGAGTATGCATATGTACTATTTGCTCCTCCAAATATTTTTATTTTGTTTTGAACTGCATTTGTATATACTGTTCCTAATGTATTTTTTTTTTGACCTTTTACTTCTCCTTTTAATGTCGTATCAGCATATACTTGTATTGTACTTGTTTCAGAGTTTATATAATCATCATATTTTTTCTCATATATATCATTTAATTGTTCTTGTTGTTCATAGCTTTTTTGTATTGTATTTAATTCTTTTTGTTGCTTTTGTACCTTTGTATTTACACTCGCATATATTGCTATTACAACAACAAGAAAAAATAGCATACTTAGTAGTGTAAATGATGTTATTGACCCTTTATCACTTTTGATTTTTCTACTTAAATTCAACATTCTTTTTCACCTTTTATCTCATAAAATTATTCTATTCATTTATACCATAATTGTAACTTTTTATCAATATTTTTCTATACAAAAACCATAAAAAACCACTACCTAGAATTTAATGAGTTCTAGGTAGTGGTTTTTACATTAATTTATGCTTCTGGCTCTACTAAACCATAATTTTTTCCATCTTTTAATTTATGTATAACATTTACTTTTCCTGTTTCTACATTTATAAATGTTAAGAAATTATGTGTTGGATGTGCTTGTAATTCAAGTACAGCATCTTCTGGTGTTATTGGTTTAATTTCATAATAAGATGTTTTTATTATCTCATTTGAAATTTCTTGAATTTTGTCTGAAGATACATCCATTGTTTTTATGCTAGCATCTTTCATCATTTTTTCTTTTTTTGTTTTAAATTTTCTAATTTGTCCTTCTAATATGTCTATATCTTTATCTATAGAAGCATATAAGTCTTTGTCTTCTGTTTCAGCTCTGAATTTTTCTCCATTTGCTATTACACAAATTTCTGCTGTTTGTACATTTTTTTCTGCTTTTAAAGTAACATCTGCTTCGGCATCTTCAAAGTATTTGTCGATTCTGTCTAATTTTTTTTCAACATAATCGTTTATTGCTTCTGTTATCTTTAGTTCTTTTCCTATAATTTTTATTTTCATAAAAATCGCTCCCTTCTTTTTTAACTTTTGCCTAGTTTTATTATATAGTTTATTATCTTTTTTTGCAAGCTTTTTAAAATATTTCTTCTATTTTATACTCTTTTTCTAGTTTTTCGTTAAAGTATATCTTTGAAATCAATTTAAATTCTTCCAGTCCTTCATCTTTTAAATTGAAGGAAAATAGTTTCTTAGGAGGAGCTGTTATTACATATTTTATTGCATTTTTTGTGCTTTCACTCATATCTATTGCAGACTTGTCCTGTCTTCCACAAGACTCGCATTTAAAACCATTGTCTCTTATGCTGAATTTTGTAAGATTGTCTTTTTCCTTGCATTTTGTGCATTCCATTATTCTTGGTGTGTACCCTAATATGCTAAGTAATCTCATTTTAAATACACTTATTACTAAATCTAAGTTTTTATCTGTTTCTGATATTGTATATAGTGTGTTTAAATATAATTGTAAAATTCTATAACAATTTTCGTTTTCTTCTGTTATATCTTGAATTATTTTGTTTATATGTATTGCATATTTTAGTTTGTCTAGGTCTGTTCTTATATTATAAAATATTTCTATTGTTTCGCATGAGTTTATATGATATGTATTTGTTCCTTTGTACATCATATATTCTCCAAAGCAAAATAATTGTGTACCTGCTAAAAGAGCACTTTGAGGTCTTCGTGCTCCTTTAGCTACACATGATATTTTCCCGAAATTTGGAGTTAATACTGTAAGCATTTTATCATAGTCACCCATATTGTTTTCTGCAATTACTATTCCATTTATTTTTATATTTGCCATTATTTCACCTTATCTTGAAAATTTATATCTGTTATTTTTTGTATTTCTTGTATTTCTTTAATGCCTTTTTCGATATCTTCTATTTGTTTATATTCTAAAAAGGTATTTATATCTCCTGTGTTTTTAAATGTGTCCCATGCTATTTTTTTAATCATATGCGTCATCTCCCTTTTAAAGTTTACCTTTATTTATCTTTTGCATCTTTTGGTTTTTTATTCATTTTTGGATTTTATTTTAATTTAAATTTGTTTGCTACTATTGATTCATTGTCAATCCAATCTTGTTTTACTTTTACCCATGTTTTTAAATTAACTTTTAATCCAAAGTTTTGTTCCATATCAATTCTTGCTGCTCTTCCTATTCTTTTTAACATTTCACCATTTTTTCCAATTATTATTCCTTTATGTGATTCTCTTAAGCAATATATTGTTGCTTCTATGTCATATATATATTCTCCGTTTTTGTTTTTTCTCATTGTCATTTTTTCGACTTCTACATATATTCCATGTGGTACTTCATCTTGTAATAGTTTTAGTGCTTTTTCTCTGATTGTTTCTTCTGCTAGTTGTCTCATTGTTTGGTCTGTATATTCCTCTACATCATAATATGCAGGACCTGGTTTTAGGTTCTTTTCTATTTCATCTAATATTATTTCTTTATATTTTGGTTGATATGCTGATATTGGAATTACTGCTTCAAAATTATATTCTTTGCTATATAAATCTATCAAGTTTAATAATTTTTCTCTTTTTACTAAATCTATTTTGTTTATTATTAGTATTGTTTTTCTTTTTGACTCTTTTATTTTTTCTAATATTATTCTATCACCTTTTCCAATTTCATCACTTGTTGCTTCTATTAGAAATAATATTAAGTCTGAATCTGGTATTGTTGCAAATGATGTTTCTACCATTGTTTGGTTTAATTTATGTTTTGGTTTATGTATTCCCGGTGTGTCTGTGAATACTATTTGTGAATTTTCTCTGTTTACAATTCCTTTTATTGCATTTCTTGTTGTTTGTACTTTGTTTGCTATTGCTGCTACTTTTTCTCCTACTAATAAATTTATTAATGTTGATTTTCCTACATTTGTTCTTCCTATTATTGTTACAAATCCTGATTTGAATTCTTCCATGTGTTCCTCCGATTATTTTTTATTTTTCTTAATACATTATACACCATTTTTATGCTAAATTTGTAGAATTTTCGAAAATTTTTTAAAAATTTTAAAAACCATATGAATTATTTTCATATGGTTTTTGGTTATTTTTTTAAGCATATGCTTGACGTTTTTTAAATGATAATAAATTTGTAATCTCATTTTCTGTATTTTTTGCTTTTTTAGTTTTTTGAGCTCTTTCTTGTTCGATTTCTCTTTTTTGTTTTTCTGCCATAGATTGACAAATTGCTTTTTGATAAGCAAAGTGTGTATCTTGAGATATTTTGCTCCAGTTATATTCATTTCTAACTTTGTTTTTAGCCTTTTTTGTTATTTCTGCACATAGTTTATGGTCATATAGTAGTTCTAATATTGAGTCTGCTATTGAATTTGGATTTCCACAATATGTTTTCATTCCATTTTCTCTGTGTTGTACTATTTCGTTTAGGCCTCCTATGTCTGATACTACTACTGGATTTTCTGATAGCATTGCTTCAAGTGCTACTATTCCAAATGGTTCGTATGTACTTGGAAATACTGATATGTCTGCTGCTTTATACATTTTTTGTACATCTTTTCCTTTCATATATCCTGCAAAACATACTTTTTCTGATATTCCTAAATAGTCAACTTGTGCTTTTAGTTCATCTAACATTCCGCCTTTTCCTGCTATTACTAGTTTTGTATCATGGTAACCTTCTAATATTTTTGGCATTGCTGCTATTAGGTGTTGAATTCCTTTTTCATATACTAATCTTCCCATAAATAAGATTATTTTTTCATTGTCCATTGCGAATTGTCTTCTAAAGTTATAATCTCTTTCTATTCCATTGAATAGGTTTAAGTTTACACCATTTGGTATTACATTTATTTTTTCATATGGAAGTCCAAATAGTCTTTGTAATTCATTTTTCATATAATTACTGTTCACTATTACTTCTGATGCTTCATATGTTAACATCCATTCTGTATCATTTATATATCTTTGTGTTTCATCATGTATTCCACTGTTTCTTCCAGCTTCTGTTGCATGTATTGTTGCAACTATTGGTATGTTATATGAATTTTTTAATGTTTTTGCTGCATAGGCTACTAGCCAATCATGTGCATGTATTACATCAAAATTTCCTTCTTTTGCTATAATTTCATTTGCTTTTGCTACTAAGTTAAAGTTTAGTTGCATTATCCAATCTATGAAATTATTTGGATTTATCATATAATTTCCAACTCTATATACTTTTACTCCTTTGTCATCTTCAAAGTCTGGTGCATCACCTTCTTTGTATGTAACTACTGTTACATCATGCCCATCTTTTAATAGTGTTCTTGATAAATCATATACTACTCTTGATATTCCACCTACTACTCTTGGTGGGTATTCCCATGTTAACATTAAAATTTTCATTAACATTGCTTCCTTTCTTTTTACTATTTTCTTTTGTTTTTTTATCTTTTTCTACATTTTTTTCAGTCTTATATATTCTATACAAATTTATATAAAATGTAAATATCTTTTAGAAAAATTTTTTCATATTTTTAGTATAAGAAAAAGACTATTTCAAAAATAGTCTAATCTTCATTTTTATTAATTTCTTTTATTAATTCTAATTGTGAAATCAATAAAGATTCCATTTTAGCTTTATATATATCGAATTGTTTTTTTACATCATCAAGTTCTTTTTGTTTTATAACTATTTCATTATTTAGTTCATCAACTTTTTTTTGAGCATTAGCTTTTGCTTCGTCTACTATTTGGTCTGCTTTTTGTTTTGCAACATTTTTTACTTCTTCGGCTGTTGTTTGTGCCATTACTAATGTATTTTGAAGTGTTGATTCTATGTTTTTGTATTGTTCTAAACTATTATTTAATTCTTCTACTCTTGCTCTTAATTCTGTTACTTCTTTATAATTTTTGCTGTAGTCAATAGTCAATTCATCTAAAAAATCATCTACTTCTTCTACACTGTAACCATTTACCATTTGTTTTGCAAATCTTTTATTTTCTATATCTAATGGTGTAATCATAATTTCCTCCTTAAGTATTAGTTAAGATTGTTGTTTTTTAACCAAGAAACTGATAATTTGTTTTTCATTTCTTCTCTTGCCATTTCGTTTGTTATTTCATAGTTTGATGGTGCAACTAAAAAGATTGAGTTTGATACTTTTTGAATATATCCATCTAATGCGTAAACTCCACCACTAATAAAGTCAACTATTCTTCTAGCAACGTCTTTGTTTACATATTCAAGATTAACTATTACAGATTTCTTTTCTTTTAAGAAACTGCATATTTCATCTGATTGTTCAAAATTTGTTGGTTGTGATATAACCATTTTTATTGCTTGACTTTGTGATTGTGGCATATTTACAACTTTATTATTTTTTCTTCCAAATATTTTTTTATCTTCTACTTCTTCTTCATCTTCGTTTTCGTAATCATATACATTTTCATCTTCATAATCTTCTTGTTCAGCTTGATCCATTCCAAATAAGTCAAACACCTTGTTCATTAAAGCTCCTGCCATAATAAAAAACCTCCTAAAAATTTTCTCGTTTTTACTTGCTATTAGTATCTACTTTTTTTTGCATATTGTCAATAGTTTTTACAAATGTAATAATTATTTAATATTATTGTAATATTATTGTAATATTTGTTCTACTTCGCTTAAGTCTGGATTTATCATTAATTCATCATATATTGATATTTTTTTCATTGAATTAATTTGTGAGTTTGTAAATCCTAACTCTTGTAACTCACTTGTAGTATAGTTTTTAATGATACTATATTTTCCATTTTGTTTTTTTACATTTACTAATATTTTGCTTAAGTAACCAGCTCTATTTCTTACAACATATTTTAATCCATCTTGTTCCACTATTGCAGAATTTGGCACTTTTAGTCCTGAGTAACTCCACCATATCAAATTAAAAGATATTTTTCTATAATTTGTAAATTCTTCTATTTGTTTGTCGATTTCTAATACTAATAATGTTTCATCATCATTTTCTTGTGATATATATTGAATTGTTGCATCTATAGTTTTGTTATTTGATAACATTACTTGTACATTGTCTCCAACTTTTGCTTTTTTTGCTTGTTCTGAGTCAGAAATTGTTGCTATGTAACATTTAAAATTGTTTATTACTTTTCCACATTCATCATTTGTAGCTATTAATTGCCCTGTTTTTAAGTTTAATTTTTCTAGAAATTCTTTGCTTAATGTTGAAAAATTATTTGGTGTAAGTGTTTCTTCTAATCCATCTACTTTGTATGATACTATTCCACTTTCTGGTGCTGTTATATATTCTGCTCCTGAGTTTAATTGTTTTTCTAATTCTGTTCTTTGAGTATATAATTTTTTTAGGTAACTTCCTGATGGACTTTTTTCTCCTACTATATTTGCTTTTCTTGTAATTAATTTATTTATTTCTTTTTTGTATTCTGTTAATTTTGAAATATCTGTCGTTTCATTTAATTGTTCTATCTTTTCATCTAATTGGTTTTCTATTAATTTTATATCTGATGTATAAAGGTTTGTTTGTCCCTCTAATGCTTCTTGGATTTTTGTGTCTAGCTCAGCTATTTGTTTTGTTAAGTCACTTTCGTTTTTGCTATAATATCTATATATAGATTCTCCTTTAGCTGTTTTTTCTCCTTCTGTTTTTATTTGTTCCATTCCGTTTTTGTAGTTGTTTCCTTTTACAACTTTTTCATCTCTTATTATATAACCTACATCTGTTTCTTCTAAGTATAATGTTCCATTTTCTACTGTAACTTTGTCTGTTGGTTGTTTTATTAGTAAATAAACAGCATACATTAAATATAAACTAATTAAGGCAAATATGATTCCTATAATTATTTTCTTTTTGTTTTTTACTTTTTTTGTTTTTTCTTTCAATTTATTCCCTCCAAAATAATATCTACATTATTTTGTCTATCTTTTGAGCCATCTAACCAGATTGTTTGTTTATTTTTTCTAAACCAAGTTAATTGCCTTTTTGCATATCTTCTTGTTTCCATTTTTATTTTGTCTATCATTTCTTGTTCTGTGCATTTTCCCTCTAAGTAGTCTACGACTTCTTTATAGCCTAGTCCTTGCATTGCTGTTGGAAATTTATTATATTTTTGTACGATATTTTTTACTTCTTGTACTAAACCTTGTTGCATCATAATATCTACTCTTAAGTTTATTCTTTCATATAATTTTTCTCTTTCCCAATTTATTGCAAATACTTTGTAATCATATTCTACTGGTTTTTTTCTAGATTCCGCTTCTTGTTGTGTTTTTGTTTTTCCAGTTGCTTTATATATTTCTAATACTCTCATTATTCTTTTTTTATCATTTGCACTTATCTTTTTCATTGCCTCTGGGTCTATATTTACAGCCATTTCATATAATTTTTCCAAGCCATCTTTTTTGGCTATTTCTTCTAATTCATTTCTATATTTTTCATCAAATTCGATATCTTGGTATTCTATTTCATAAATTAAGCTATCTACATATAAACCTGTTCCTCCTACAATAATAGGAGTTTTCCCTTTTGCAATTATTTCTTTTATTGCCTTTTTAGCATCTCTTTTATAATCTGCTACACTATATCTTTCATCTGGAGAAACAAAATCTAAAAGGTAATGTTTTATTCCTTGCATTTCTTCTGGTGTAGGTTTTGCTGTTCCAATGTTCATATCTTTGTATATTTGCATTGAATCTGCTGATATTATTTCTCCATTGATTTTTTTTGCAAGTTCGATTGATAATGCTGTTTTTCCTGATGCAGTAGGACCACAAATTACAATTACTTTTTCCATATGTTTCTCCTTTCTTTTATTTTTTTGTTATCATTTGCAAGGTTCCCATTTGTAAGCTTGCAAGATATTGAACTTCAAATATTGAAATTACTATAAATATAATTAGCATAATTATTAATTTCTTTTTTATTTGTTCTTTTTTGATTTCTTCATTATTTATTTTATCGAAAATTTTAAAAGTATATGGCAATAATACATAACCATTGATTATTGTAAATACTAATACAAATACTTTTCTTATTGTTTTCATTATTTCTTGGTTTTCATATACTATTCCTATTTTTGATATATTATAAATAATAAAGGTTATAATCCATGTAATAAATATTCCACATATTATATACAAAATCTTTTTTTGTTTTTCTATGTTTCCTAAGCTTACCCATGTCCATCCTAGTAATACTAAACTTAAGATTGCTATTCCTACAATAATTACTGTTACCATTACTTTTTCCCTTCTTTTTATTTTCTTGCAAATTTTCTTTCTATGTCATATTTAGACATTTTTATAGCTGTTGGTCTTCCATGTGGACAAGTAAATGGATTTGGTAACGCTAATAGTTTGTCCATTAAGCTTTCTACTTCTTCTCTTGTTAGTACCATATTTGCTTTTACTGCAGCTTTACATGCTACTGTTGCTATAAATCTTTCTTCTTTTTCTTGTTTTGCTGTTCTTGCTACTGTGTTTATTTCATCTAAGGTTTCTAAGAATAATTCTTTATTGTCTAAATCTATGCACACTGTTGGTACACCTGTTAATTTTATTGTGTTTTCTCCAAATTCTTCTAGACTAAATCCAGCTTTTTCAAACATTTCCATATTGTCTTTTGCTATTTCCATTTCTTTGTGTGTTAATGTTATTATGTCTGGTAATAATAGCATTTGAGAGTCTTTTGATGAGTCACTGTAGTAGTTGTTTTTTACCTTTTCATACATTATTCTTTCATGTGCTGCGTGTTGATCTAATATGTACATTTCTTTGTCTATTTCTAGGATTATATATGTATTAAATACTATTCCTATAAATTTGTATGTTGGTTTTTGATTTTCTTCATTTTGTTCAAATATTGATACATTTTCTTTTTTCATATCTATACTTGGAATTTCTGGTTTTATTGGTATTACTTCTTCTTGTAAGTTTGATTTTGTTTCTGGTTGTTCTTGTGATATTGGTTTTGTTCCAAATAATTTTGCATACATTTCATCAAAGTTTTCTGCTGTTTTTGCTTCTTCTTGTTGGTTTTCTTCTGTTTTTCCTTCTGGCTTTATTTCATTTGATTTTGTATTATCTATTTGTGCGTTTTCTTCTATTTCTGTTTCTGTATTTTCTTTTATTTCTGTTGGTGTCTCTATTTTTTGTTCTGGTATATTTGTATTTTCTGTATCTGTATTATTTTCTACTTTTACTTCATCATTTTCAATTGATGTTTCTACTTTTGTCTGATTTCCTTGTTGTTCTCTCATTTGTATATAATTAGAATTTAATTTTATACTAGGGTCTGTTTCAACTTCTTTTTGTATGTTTTCTTGTAATTTTTTTAATTGCTCTAACACATCAGCTGTATTTACAGGTCCACCTTCTCCTAAATTTACATGAGGTACTTTAACTGCTTGTGTTTGCACATTTTGTTGTGCTTTGTTATAAATATCTTGTACTATATTATTTGTTTTTATTTTACTTTCTTCATTAGTATATTGTTCTATTTTTTCTGTTTCATTTTTTCTGAAGTCATATAATCCTTTTGAAACTTCTTCTTTGTTTTGGTTAATTTCTTGTTTTTCTGTACTTGCAACTAATTCACCTTTTAAAAGAGTGTCTTTTATAGCATGATAAATTGATTGGAAAATTTTACTTTCATCTTCAAATCTTACTTCTAATTTTGCTGGATGCACATTTACATCAACTTTTGCTGGGTTCATTGTTATATTTAAAACTACGAATCCAAATTTTCCTATAGGAATTAATCCTTTATATGCTTGTTCTGTTGCTGCTGATAAAGTTTTGTCTTTTATATATCTTTTATTTACGAAAAATAATTGATTTGAACGATTTGACCTTGCTATTTCTGGTTTTCCTATAACTCCTGATATTTGTATATCATCATATGCGTATTCAACAGGCATTACTCCTGTTGCTACATCTTTTCCATATATACTGTATATTACGCTTTTTATATCTCCGTTTCCATTTGTTTGGATTACTGTTTTTCCTGTGTTTATTAGTTTTATTGCTATATTAGGATTAACTAGTGCTATTCTTGTTATAACATCTTCTATATAGCCTGATTCTGTATAATCTTTTTTTAGAAATTTATATCTAACTGGCGTATTAAAAAATAAGTTTCTTACTGTTATTGATGTTCCTTTTTGACATCCAATTTCTTCTTTACTTAATATATCTCCAGCTTCTACAACAACTTTATATCCTACTTGTTGTTCTTCTGTTTTTGAAACCATTTCAACATTTGCTATTGCTGCAATACTTGCTAAAGCTTCTCCTCTAAATCCCATAGAAGTAACAACATCTAAGTCATCTGCTGTTCTTATTTTACTAGTAGCGTGTCTTTCAAAAGCAATTTCTAAGTCATCTTGTGCTATTCCTTTTCCATTATCTGTTACTTTTATAAAAGAAATACCACCATTTTTTATTTCTACAGTTATATTATTTGCTCCTGCATCTATTGAATTTTCTACCATTTCTTTTATTACTGATGCTGGTCTTTCTATAACCTCACCAGCTGCTATTTTATTTATTGTTAAATCATCTAGTAAAACAATATTTCCCATTTGTAACCTCCGCATTTATTTTAAAATTTTTGCTATGTACTCTTTTATTTCTCCATCTTCTGCATTTTCAAAGAAATATTTTTTGAATTGTTCTCTGTTTATTGTTTGATATAAAAATTCTTGATCTATTTCTTTTAATATTGTTATCATATCTTTGTGTGTTATTTTTTTAACTTCATCTAATATTTTTTTGTTAGCTTGTTCTGGAACTACTCTTTCTTTTGGGTAACCTCCTCCAAAGTCTGTTTCAAATAATTTTTCAAATGTATATGTAAGTGTTAATTCACTTCCCCATCCAAATCCTTTTGCAAATCCCATTGCTATTGCATTTCCTGCATTTATTTGACTAAATAAGTATGCATCTGTTGGGTCTACTATATGTCCACATAGTACATTTGGAAAGCTATTTAATGCAAGACAAGCTCCTTCTCCTGTTCCGCATCCTGTTACTATAAAGTCTGCTGCTCTTGAGTTTATTAATATTGCTGCCAAAAGTCCTGCTTGTACATATGTTAGGTTATTTTCTTCTGTATTTTCCATTCCGTAGTTGTATACTTCAAATCCTTTTTTATCTGCAACTTTTTTTAGTGCTTCATATATTATTGCATTTTTTGATGCTTGACTATTTTCATTTATTAATGCTATTTTCATTTTATTATTTTCCTTTCTAATTCCGTTTGTTTTTTCTTTTGCTATTTTATCATATTGAGTTTTTGTTTGCAATAATTAAATAATAAAAGACCATGAATTTTTTTCAAGGTCTTTTTTATAAATATTTTATTTTTTTGCTTCAACATTAACTTTTTCTAAATCATCATCAAATTTTTTTGTTACAATTAACATTGATAGTACATAAACTACTAATACAAATGGAATTGTTAATTCTCCTATTTGCATTCTTGTTATAGCCATTATTCCTAATAAAACTAATTGCGCTAAAACAATTATTCCTGCTGATTTTAATAATACTTTTAATGAATTTAATTTATAGTATCTTATCATAAAGTATACTAAAATAATTGCTGTAGCTATTGTAAATGGTGCTATATATGGTTTTATTAAATCTCTTCCTCTAATTTTTGAATGTTCTTCTATTGTTATATTATCTGCTGATAATTCTGTTCCATATTTTTCATTTATTTTTGTTACTAAATCCGCTTTTTGTTCTTCTGTTATATCTGTTGTTATAATATTTGCAGCATCTTTATATACTTCTATTTGTTCAATTAATACTGCTTGTTTTCCAAATACTTCATTTGTGATTGCTTGCATATCTTTTATATCAAATTCTTTTCCTAAGTCTATTTCAACTTGTTTTCCATTTTGATATTTTAATTCAAAAGCTAATCCTTTTACTCCTATCATTATTGCTCCAACTATTAAGATTAAAGCAATTAAGATTACTAATATTTTTGTACTTTTTTGTTTCATCTTTATAATACCTCCTATCTTTCTACATTTGCCTTTAATAGATATCTTGTTATTATTGCATTATATATCGCAATTATTACTATTCCCCAGAATGTTATCATTCCAAAGCTACTGATAGTTACCCATTTTACAAAGCTAAATGTTATTGCCATTATGCATATTGGTATAATTCTAAGATAGAATTTTTTATATGTTTCTCCTGTTGCTTTTTTCATTACATTTTCTGTATTTTCTTTATTTAGTTCTTCTATTTTGTTTAAGAACATTGTTGTGAATATATAGTTTAAAATTAATACTATTATTATTCCTGCTATTGATTCTATTGATATTGTTACATTTGTATATCTAACAACTAACATATATACAGCAGATAATCCTACATATGCTATTCCTGCTAGTAATCCATTTAATTTATGTTTTACTATTAATATTATTATTCCTACAACTGCTATTATTGCTATTGCTATTTCCACTTTTATTAAATCTTGTGTTGTTAATTTTGGTAATATATATTGATTTTTTTCTAAGTCATATTTTACAGGTAATTTTCCTGTATCTAAGGTTGTTGCAACACTTTGTGCTTGGTCAACATAGTTTTGTAATGCTGTTCTGTCTGTTGTTGCACTTCCTACTGATAATTGAATTTTTCCTGTTGTTATTGGTTCATCAAATGATGTTGACATTATTTCTTGGTCATCAATTTTCATTGTTATTTTCTTTTCTGTTGTTGCTGTATCTGAAGAACCTTCTGTAGTTGTATTTGTTGCTTCATTTTCTGTTTCTGATGTTGTATTTTCTGCAACATTATTTTCTGTTGTGTTATTTGTTGTATTGTTTACTGATACGTAAGTTTGACTAACATTTTTTAATTTATCTTTTCCGTTTTTATTAAATTCTATTTGTAAATATACTGATGTTCCACTATTTGTTGTATTGTATAATACTTCTGATGATTTTATATCATCATTGTTTAGTAATACTTCTTTTGTTTCACTATCTAAAATTTCAAATTTTCCAACTGTATTTAAATTTCCTATTATTGTATCTGTTTGACTATTTTGTTCTGGAATTTGTATGGTTATTTCTCCTGTTGCTTCATTTACACTTGTTGTGTATTCTTCTACATTCATTTTGTTTAATCTTTTTTCGATTACTTCTTTTGATTTTTTATAATTTTCAGCTGTTAACACTTCTTCGCTATTATTTGGAACATCATCTGTTGATTCTGTGTTTACTTTTAATTTTATTGTTCTTGCTCCATTTAGTGACATTGAGTATGAATAATCTTTTACTTTATTTTCCATTCTATTTTTGTTTTTTTGATAAATTCCTACAAAATTTATCATTGATATTAAAATAACTAGAAGTGTTATTGTTAATATTTTTACTGTTTTCATTGTTTTTTCTTTCATTTTCTTTCCTCCGTTTTTATAATAATTTTGTACCATTTATTACCAGTTCAAACCATACTTTTAGATATTTTGCTGCATATTTACTCATCATTGTTCTTTGCATAAATATTTCAAAATAATCTAATACTGGGCATATATTTGTATCTATTGTTAAGTTTAATATTATTTTTCTTTCTTTTTCATCTATTTCTAATTCTGCATTTGTTACTGCATAGTTTACCCTATCGTGAATATCAAATGTTGATAAATTTTTGTTTACTACTCTGTCTCTATGTACATCTGATTTATCTGCTAGTATAAGTGCTGCCGATATGTCACTTATTGCTGTTCCTGTGTTTTCATCATGATTTCCTATTGCCATCATTATTTCTGTTCTTTCATCTACTGGCATTTTCATTTCTTTTAAAATGTTGTATGCCATTATTGCACCACTATGTGCATGGTCTACTCTATTTACACAGTTTCCTATATCATGCATATATCCCGCTATTCTTGCTAATTCTACTGTTCTTTCTGGATAGCCTAATTTTTCTAATATGTCTCCTGCTCTTTTTGATACTATTGATATATGTCTATGTCCATGTTCTGTGTAACCTATTGCATTAAGTTGCTTTTGTGCTCCTCTTATAAGAGCGTCTAACTCTTGGTTTTCTTTAATGTCTTTTAAAGTTATCATTTGTTACCTCCTTTGGTCTTTATAGATTTTATATTAAATGATAAAAAAAATCAACCTTTTGGGTTGAGTTTTTGTATTTTTGTATAAATTATGTTATAATTATTATATCAATACATTTTTGGAGGTACCATATGAAAAAAACTTTTCCAAGTGTTACAATAGACACTACACAAATGACTTTGGAAGAACTTGATACTTTGCTAAAAAGTGTTAAAGCTATTTATTCTCAACTTTGTCAAGATCGTGCATTAATGAACCTTTCAATGCATGAGAACTCTTCAAAATCAAAGTAGTGTTTTCCCCCCACTAAAATTTAGTGGGGGGATTTGTATATTTAAGCAATCTCGATTATTAAATTATATATTATTTTATTATTGTTTTTTTCTAAATATAAACTATGTAGAACACCTTTTAATTATATTAAGCAAATTTTATATTTCACAAAAGATTTAATTTTAATAAAATTATTCAAAGAATTGTAAATATTTATTATACTCATGTTGCTAGTTTTTTTGGAACAGGTATTTATGCAATTCATTGTGTATGTGGTACAATTGTAGATACTTTGTGTGAGATTATTGAAGTTTTCTATTCTGGTTTGTTAGTTGAATATTCAAATGATATTGAAAATAAAAAAGAAGCAGATATTAAAATCAATAAATTTTATAAATTTGCAAAAATTGCTAAAGGAAGGTCTGTACTACAGTTTCCTTCCTTTAACACAAGTCAATTACTTACGAATGATATTGTATCTAATCTCGCTTAACTCAGTATGATTTGTTTTATTTGCTTTGGTATCAATGAATTCGCGTGTCGCACGACTACCTACGTTTTGATATCCAATTCCATATGCCCAATCGTAGCTTTTGCGAAGATATGCCTTTGCATTTTTAACCTTCTTTCCACCACTCTTTACAGGATAAACCAAAGCAGGATTCAGATAATTTCCATTGCAACATGGCTGTTTATTCTTTCTATATTCGATTTCCATATCAAACAGCTTAAACTTTACACAGCCATTTCCCTTATTCACACGCGCCATACACGAAACCTGCCAGTCTCTAAAATACAATCCACTATCTAAATACATAGATATAGTCTACTAACCATATACACTATAATTATAGCATATTTATGTAAATATAGCAATGTTATGAACTTTTTTTTGCATGCTATTTACTAAATACATTGCAACCTTATTTAGTTCATTGAAGACATTATACTACGACTTTTAAAAATGTAAAATATTACCATTTATTATTTTTAAGTAATTTTCTAATTCAGTTAGTTTAATCTTTTGAGCTAAATTAGAAATATAAACATCATTTGAATAATTAAAAACTAATAATGTAATGTCGTTTTTAAGACAACAAAAAAATCAACCAAATTTCTCTGATTGATTTTATATCATCTGTCATAACTTTTCAAAAAAGTTCGAACAGAAACGCCACTGGAGCCTACAACGGGAATTGAACCCGTGACCTCAGCCTTACCAAGGCTGCACTCTACCAACTGAGCTATGCAGGCATATCATATTAATATAGCATCAAACCAAATACAAATAACTTTAGTTTGATACTATATTATTTATCATATTAGAAAAAATTTTTAATTGCTTTTTTTCTAATTCTTTGTATAGCATTATCTATAGATTTTACAGGTGTATCTAGCTTTTTAGCTATTACTTCATAGCTTTCACCTTGTATAAATCTTTGTAATACTTGTTCTTCAAATTTACTTAAATTTTTATGAATTGAATTTTGAATTTCTTCAAAATATTCTTTTTTTGTAATTGTATCTAATGGGTCTTCTATTTGAGTATTGTTAAATGTTTCAATTAATTCAGTTCCGTCTTCATCATCTTCGTATGCTGAAGTATTTAATGATAAATAGGAATTTAATGGCATGTGTTTTTGTCTATTTGAACTTTTTATTGCTGTTATTAGTTGTCTTTCTATACAAACATTTGCAAATGTTTTAAAGGTGTTTTGTTTTGCATTGTCAAAGCCTTTTATTGCTTTAAATAGTCCTATCATTCCTTCTTGCACAATATCTTCTCTTTCAGCACCTATTATAAAGTATTTTCCGACTTTGGAATTTACTAAGTCTTTATACTTGTTTAATAAATATACTAGTGCTTGTTCATCGCCATTTTTAATATCTGTTATTATTTGTTCATCTGTTAAATTACTATATTTATCTGTTGTAAAATATATTTCTTCTTTTTGCATTAGCCTTAAAATACCTCCACAAGCATTCTTTTTGATATTATATATTTGTAAAGCCTAGAAAGTCAAGTGTTTTTGCATATTTTACAAAATTATTTTAGTCTTGTATTTCATTTTTTAGGAATTCCCAGAAATTGTCTGTTTCCATTCCTTTTTGCCATGATGCTACTCCACCTAATTTATATTTCTTTATTAAGCTTATTTTTTCTTTTAATGATGTTTCATCTTCAATCCAAATTTTCTTTGTATTGTTTCCATCTTTATATTCAACATAGTATTGTTTTAAACTGTCATTCCATTGTTTTTCTACTCCATTTGGAATGATGCTATATGTGTTTTTCATTGAAACTGTATTTTTGCTTGTTATTTTTCCTGAACTATCTTCTGTCCAAACTCTTGTATATAATGGAATTGCAAGGATTATTTTTTCTTCTTTTATTTCTTCTGTTTCTATGAATTTTTTTATTCCTAATTCTACCCAATCATAACCTGCTGTTGTTCCAGCTTTATTGCTTGATGCGCCATATTCATCATATGCCATAAATACGATATAATCTGCAACATCTCCAATTACATTTCTGTCAAAACACATTGACCATGTCTCTGAACCATCTGGAGCTGTTACATCTACTGATAATGTCATTCCTATTTCTTTTAATCTTGGTTCTAATTCAATTATAAATCTTGAATACATATTTTTATCTTCTTGTTTCATATTTTCAAAGTCTATATTTACACCATCCAATTTGTATTTTACACAATATATGATTATTTGTGAAATTAATTCTTGTCTTTTATTGTAGTCATTCATTATGTTTGAGGTCACATTTATTGAACCAGCTTCTGAATTTTGAACCATTGGCCATACTTTATATCCGTTGTTATGCGCCCATTCAATATATTTTTTTCCTGCTTCTCCTACATTTTCTTCTAATTCTCCATTTTTATTTAAATGGAAAAATGCTGGTGAAACTACATTTATTCCGTCTATTGTAGTTCCAGTTCTATCTGGTGCTTTAGCAACTGTTGAATAATAATCCCAAACTAAATTTACTTTTCCCTCAATTTGTTTTGTTTCTTCCATATTTTCTCTAACAGTTACTTCATTTGCTAAGTATTTAGATTTTATATATCCAAGTTTTCCATTTTCTGTTCTGATTTTTGTATAACCCTTGTCTTCAGAAATTACAACTACATAGCTTCCTTTTTTTATTTTATCAACTGTTTTTGCTATAAATTTTTTTGTAGATTTTACTGGTAAATTTTTTGTTACTATTGCTTTCTTTTGTTCTTTTGATGTTGAGTCTATTGTTATTACTTTTGAATTTTCTATATAAGAAATCTCTATTCCATAAACATCTTCAAGTTCTTTTATTGGTAAATAAATTGCGTCGTCTTTTTTTATTGTTTGTGCATATGTTTTTTTACTTACACCATTAATGCTTATTTTATTTTCATCTAAGCTAATGGCTGCAATTTTTGTATCATATGTTGTTATTATTTGATTATTTTGTGTATCTTCATAAATATATTTATCGAAGAAGTTCCCTAAGTCTTGTTTTGATATATATATTTCATCATCTTGAATAAATATATCTTTTTTTAGGTTTGATGTTATATTTTTATTGTTTATTACTAAATTTATATTTTTGTTTTTATCAAATACAATATTGTTATTTATTTGATATAGTATAACTCCTATTATGATTATTGCAAGCACTATTATCAGTGCTTTTGTTACTTTCTTTTTATCTAATTTTCTTTTTACTGTTTTTGAATGTTTCATTTTATCTGCCCTTTCTTTTGTTTTTTTATACTATATCATATTTTTTGAAATTGGAAAACTGTTTTTTATTATTTTTTGTATTTTTTTGTTTTGAATAAAATAAAACGGCACATTTGCTTGGTTTGAAGCAATGTGCCGTTTTTATTTATTTTAATATTCTAAGTGTATTAAATATTGTTATCAAAGTTGTACCAACATCTGCAAATACAGCTTGCCACATATCTGCTATTCCAAATAAACTTAATACTAATGTTAATATTTTTACACCTATTGCAAATATCAAGTTTTGAATTATAATTTTATTTGTTTTTTTAGAAATTTCAATTCCATCAACAATTTTATTTAACTCATCTGTCATTATAACAACATCTGATGCTTCTATTGCTGAACTTGAACCAATTCCTCCCATTGATATTCCTATATCTGCTCTTGCTAATACTGGGCTATCATTTATTCCATCTCCGACAAATGCAACTTTTTTATTTTCTTCTCTTTGTTCTATTATTTTGTCTAATTCATTGTATTTATCTTGTGGTAACATTTCTGCTTTTACAGATTGAATTCCAACTTGTTTTGCTATTTTTTCTGCTATTTCTTTTTTGTCTCCAGTAAACATTTTGGTTTTTATTCCTAGTTTGTGTAGCCTTTCCATTGTTTCTTTTGTTTTTGGTTTTATTTCATCACTTAAAACAATGCTTCCTACTACTTGTTCATCTATGTTTAGATATAATACTGTTCCTACAATATTCTCTGTTTTAGCTCCTGTAAAACTTGAATTTCCTATTTTGATATTTTTGTTATTGTGTGTGTATTTTAATCCTTTTCCTGAAACTTCTTCAAAGTTTTCAACATCATTTACATTTAATTCTTTTTTGTCTTGTTTTTCTTTATATTTATTTAAAATTGATTTTGCTATTGGGTGGTTAGAAAGTTTTTCTCCTCTTGCAAAATATTCTAAAATTTCATCTTCTGAGTATTTTTCATCTAAAGAATGTATTTCTGAAACTTTGAAATTTCCTGTTGTTATTGTTCCTGTTTTATCAAAAATTATTTCTTTTATGTCTTTTATTCCATCTAAGTAGTCACTACCTTTTATTAATATTCCTTTTTTAGATGCTTTACCTATTCCTGAAAAATAACTTAATGGAACTGATATTGCTATTGAACATGGGCATGAAATTACCAAGAATATTAATGCTTTGTATATACTTTCTTTGTATGTTACATTAGCAACTACAAGTGGCATAAATATTGCTACTAATAATGCTAATCCTATTATTACTGGTGTATAAATTTTTGCAGCTTTTGATACAAAAGTTTCTGTTTTTGCTTTTTTGTCTGTTGCATTTTCAACTAAATTTAAGATTTGACTTACTGTACCATTTTCATATGTTTGCTCTACTTTTACTTCTATTAATCCGTTTACATTTATACTTCCTGATAATACTTTGCTATTTTTTGTAACATTTACTAATTTGCTTTCTCCAGTTAATGCTGAATTATCAACTTGTGCATCTCCACTTATTACAACCCCATCTAATGGTATTTTTTCTCCTGTTTTTACCATTATAATATTGCCTATTTTTACTTCTTCTGGATTTACTTTTTTGATTTCCTCATTGATTTTTAAGTTTGCATATTCTGGTTTTATATTCATTAAATCTGATATTGATTTTCTTGTTTTGTTTACTGCTTTTGATTCTAATATTTTTCCTATTTCATATAGGGTAATTACCATTATTCCTTCTGATATTTTTCCTACAAAATATGCTCCTATTGCAGATATTACAATCAAAGTATTTTCATCTAAAACTTTATTTTTAGTAACTTGTTTCCAAGCTTTTTTTGCTGTTTTGTATAATAATACTACAAAAGAAATTATTATTAATATATTAGTTATAATTGTTTCAAAATTCCCAATTAATGCTATTAAATATATCGCAATTCCTACAGCAATTCTAGCTATATCTGAATCATTATGTTCTTCTTTTTCTTGTTTTTTCTCTCCATCATCTAAAACTTCTACATCTGGTTCTAATTTTTTTACAATTTCAGTTACTTCTTTTTTTACATTTGGATTATCTGATTTGAATGTTAATTTTAAAGTAGAAAAATTAACTATTACATCTTCATAACCTTTTGTTTTTGCTATTTCATCTTCAATTTTCTTTGCACAATTTGCACAATCTAACCCCTCTAGTGTATATTTATAACTCTTCAATATGTTCACATCCTTTCTTAACTATTTCGTGGATATGGTCATCATCTAAACTATAGAAAACAACTTTTCCTTCTTTTCTGAACTTTACTAATTTAGCTTGTTTTAAAATTCTTAATTGATGTGATATTGCTGATTGAGTTGTTCCTACTATATTTGCTATGTCACATACACATAATTCATCTTCTAATAATGCATAAATAACTTTCATTCTTGTTGAATCTGCAAATACTTTAAATAATTCTGCTAAGTCATATATATAGCCATCTTCTGGCATTTTTTGTTTGATTTTTTTAACTGTTTCTTCGTGTATAACAGTGCATTCTAATAAATTATCTTCCATTTATTTTTTCTTCCTTTTATCTGTTTATATGATTATATGTTCATATGTAAATTTATGATACTATTTATTAGAATTTTTGTCAATATATTTGAAAAAATTTTTTGCATAAAAATGAGGTTTGGGTATAGCTCTGATGTTAACCTATGCTATAATACTTTTTTTGAGTGCGATTGAAATAATTTTAGAAAATCTTAATTAATTTTTTGGAAAATGTTCGCGTCGAGCGTCAGCTAGGACTAAGTGAAAGGGTGCCAAAAAATTAATTTAGAATTTCTTAAATTATGCAATGAGCCGAAGAAAAAGTATTATAGCATAGGTTAACATCAGAGCTATATCCAAACCCAATTTTTATTGAAATTATATTTTCTATTTCATAACTTCATTAAGCACAGCAGATAAATATTTCATACTAGTTAAACATTGTTCTAACGTATTTCCAGTAGCTCCAACTTCCATAATGTTAGCATATTTTCCAGTATGTTGGTTATATCTAGATTTTGTAACCATCATTGGCTTAAATAATCCAGGATACATCTCTTCTGCTTTTTGTTGTACCTTTACTGCAAATTTTAAATTTTGATTCCAATTAGGGTGATATAAACCTCCTTCATTTGTTCCTATTACAAACATTATTTGTGCAGCATAATCATCCCCTATTTTTACTGTTGGCGCATAATCTGCTCTTGAGCCAATAGCATCTCTATGTAAATCTATTATTATGTCTGATGGTGTTGTTTGTAATATATTTTCTACTGTTTTTAGTGAACGTGTATATGAGCCTGTATATGATGGGTAATCATGATAAGATGTATCATGTACTACATTTAAATTATATTTTTTTAAATAATTTTCTAATTCACTTCCAACTTGTGTTACTGTGTATTTTAAATCTGTTGTTCTAAAATTTCCAGTTTGTGTGTATGGATATTTTTCGCTTGATGTGTAACTTTCGCAACTATGGGTGTGAAATATTACTATATTTTTATTGTCTATTTTTATGTCTGGTTTTAATATATCTTCTGTTAAATTGTAGGTAGTTTGATTTTTTATCTTTACATTTCCATATTGAACATTATAATTTTCCGAAATTGGATTTGGAGTTACTACTTCTGTTTGTGCGTTAGTACTCTGTGCTAATTGTACATCATTTTTTATTTCAGCATTTTGAGTAATTTCATTTTGATTTTTATTTTTATCTTCAACTTCTACTTTTTCTTCCGCTTCTTGTATTCCCTTTATACTGCTTATTTCTGTTTGTAAAAATTGTTCTAAATAATTATTTTGTGATGTTTCATTTTTTTCTTGCGTATCATTTTCACTATTTACACTAGCCATTGCTGGTATTTCTTGTTCCATACATTTTGTTAAGCTATTTGCTTGTAAAATTTTAAAATTTTTAGTATTTTTATTTTCTTTTGTAGATGAAAAATATCTTGCAGTAAATACCATTAACATTACTATTATTGATATTCCTACAAGATATTTTATTATATCTCCTATTTTTAATACAGTAACATTAAACATATATATTCTCCTTGTCCTAAGTTTACTATATATATTATTATTCATTTTGTATTAAAAATATTACTATTTAATTATTGATCATCTTGTTCACTATCTGTTTGTTGACTTTCAGTATCTGAACTTTCTCTATCATTATTTGAATTGTTATTTTTTGTGTTATTTATGTTATTTTCATTATTATTGTCATTTGATGTTGAACTATTTGAATTTGTATTTGAGTTATTATTTGAATTGCTATTATTAGATTTTTTTACATTATAAACATCTAAAACTGTTTCAACATCTTCTGTTCTGTCATTAAAGTTCATATAATAATGTTTTTGTCCTGAACTAATTGTCATATATATATCATCAACTAATGCTGCAAATATTGTTTTTCCTGATGAATTAATTAATGTATATTTCTTATTTTTACAAGCTACTATTACGTCATAATCTGGAACTACTAATAAGTTTATAGCATCTTTGTTACTTGATGCAATATAACCAAAGCTATCATATTCAAAATCTGTTAATTGGTTTCCATTTTTATCAAATAATGCCCAAGTTTTATCTTTTCTTACTGGAATTAAACCATTTGCTATCAAGTATTTATTTTTTATATCATTTTTTTGAAATTTTGTATTATCTATTCCAATTTCATCATACTCTATATAAATTTTTACATTTCCTCTAGAATCTATTATTCCATATTTATTATCTTTTTTAGCTAGATATAATGCTAAGTCACTATCAATTAATTCTAAGCTATCATAATTTATTGGTATTTTTGTTTCTCTTTTTTCAGATATAGTTCCTACTTTATTATTACTTTTTACTAAAAAATCACCTGTATTTGGTAAGAAGGTTATTCCATCATATTTTGCTTCTATTACTGCATTTCCCTTTAAGTCTATTACACCATATGATTTGTCATCTTCTTTATATACTATTAACATGCTATTTAAAACTGATTTTTGATTTGTAAAGTTTTCATCTATTTTTGAGTAACCATAATCTAGTATTTTTGATGTATATGTTTCTATTAAGTATGGCATTGTATATATATATCCTTTATTTGTCTTATCATTAAACGAGAATGATACATTAAATGCTTTCTCTATTCCATCTGATGTTGCATATAATTTACCATTAATTGCTTTTACTGGTTTGTCTGTATAATAATATTCATAATTTGAATTATTTTGTGTTGTTGTTAATTTATATATTTTCTTAGAATTTAATGTAAAGTTTGCAACTTCATCATTACATTGTACATAGCATTTGTTTTTATCTTCTGATTTATCAGAATATTCTCCATTATAGCTCTTATACCCAAGATATGATGCAATTTCTTTTATTGGAAAATATATTGTACCATCATCTTCTTTTACCATCATTTCTTTTATTTTAGAATTTGCTGAACCATTCAAATAAACTTGTAATTCGCTGCTTTTTATATAAGCCATTGCACCAACTAATCCAATTATAACTACTATTATTACTACCATCAAAATCAGTATTATTTTAGCTATTTTTTTATTTTTATCTTCTTTTAATTTTTTTTCTTCAAAGTTCTCATCTATTAAGTTCATTAGTATCCCCCTTTAAAATTATTTAGTGTAGCCATATTTTTCGTAAAATTCATTTTTAAATGTTAATAAATTATCATTTTCAATTTCTATTCTAACTCTTTCCATTAATTTAGTCAAGAATCTTAAGTTATGAATTGATAATAATCTTACTCCTAATATTTCGTTAGCTTTTACTAGATGTCTTATATATGCTCTTGTGTAGTTTCTGCAAGTGTAACAATCACATTCTGGGTCTAATGGGCCCCAATCTCTTTCATATGTTGCATTTCTTACTACTACTTTTCCATGTGATGTCATTGCTGTTCCATTTCTCGCTATTCTTGTTGGTAGTACACAGTCACACATATCTATTCCTGCGATAGCTGCTTCTATTAAATAGTCTGGTGTTCCTACTCCCATTAGATATCTTGGTTTGTTTTCTGGCATTTTTGGTGCTGTATATCGTAATATATCCAAAAATTCTTCTTTTGGCTCTCCTACACTTATTCCCCCTATTGCATAACCTGGTAAATCTAATTTCACTAAATCTTCTAGGCTTTTATCTCTTAAGTCTTTGAAAAATCCTCCTTGTATTATTCCAAATAAGGCTTGATTTTCTGTTATATGTGCGTCTTTACATCTTTGCGCCCATCTTGTTGTTCTTTCCATTGAATTTTTTGTATATTCATATGTTGATGGATATGGACAACATTCATCAAAGGCCATTATGATATCTGCTCCTAAATCTTCTTCTGTTTTCATTACTGATTCTGGTGAGAAGAAATGTCTGCTTCCGTCTAAATGTGATTTAAATTCAACCCCTTCTTCTGAAATTGTTCGTAAGTCTCCTAGACTGAAAACTTGAAATCCACCACTATCTGTTAAAATTGGTCTGTCCCAATTCATAAATTTGTGAAGTCCACCCGCTTCTTTTACTATATCTTGTCCTGGTCTTAAATATAAATGATATGTATTTGACAAAATTATTTGGGCTTGTACTTCTTCTTTTAATTCTTCTGGTGTCATTGATTTTACAGTTGCTTGTGTCCCAACTGGCATAAATATTGGTGTTTGTATATCTCCGTGTGGTGTATGTATAACTCCTCTTCTCGCTCCTGTTTGTTTACAGGTGTGTAGTAATTCGTATGTTACTGCTGGTTTCATTTTTTCCTCCTATTATTTTATAAACATTGCATCTCCGAAACTAAAGAAACGATATTTTTCTTTTACAGCTTCGTTATATGCTCCCATTATATATTCTTTTCCTGCTAATGCTGACACGAGCATTAATAATGTTGATTGTGGTAAATGGAAATTTGTTATTAATCCATCTATACATTTAAATTTATAACCTGGATAAATAAATATTTGTGTGTCACCTTCAGTTGGCGCTACCATTCCTGTTTTTTCATCTGCTATTGTTTCTAGAACTCTACATGATGTTGTTCCAACTGATATTACTCTTTTTCCAGCTTTTTTTGTTTCATTTATTTTATCACAGTCTTCTTTTTTTATATAATAATGTTCTGAATGCATTTCGTGTTTTTCTACATCATCTTCTTTTACCGGTCTAAAAGTTCCAATTCCAACGTGTAATGTTACATTTGCTATTTTTACACCTTTTTCTTCTATTTTCTTTAATAGTTCAGGTGTAAAATGTAATCCTGCTGTTGGTGCTGCTGCAGACCCTTCGTATTTTGCATATACTGTTTGGTATCTGTCATTATCTTTTAATTCTTCATGAATATATGGTGGTAATGGCATTAATCCAATTTGGTCTAGAATTTCATTAAATATTCCATTATAGTGGAATTCAACTTTTCTTGTTCCACCTGGCATTATATCTAATATTTCTGCTTCTAGTAAACCATCTCCAAATATTACTTTTGTTCCAATATGTAATTTATTTCCTGGTCTAACAATACTTTCCCAGATATCTCCTTCGATATTATTTAATAATAAAAATTCAACATGTGCTCCGGTTTCTTTTTTACCATAAATTCTTGCTGGTATAACTTTTGTATTGTTTCTAACTAGACAATCTCCTGGTTCTAGATAATCTATTATATCTTTAAATACTTTGTGCTCGATTGTTTGTTTTTCTCTATCTAGAACCATTAATCTTGATTCATCTCTTTTTTCTAGTGGTACTTGTGCTATTAATTCTTCTGGTAAATTGTAATTAAATTCTGATACTTTCATTATTCTTTCACTCTTTCTATTATGTTTTTTACATTATTTATAACATTTTTAAATAATTGTCTTATTTCTTCTATTATGTTTTGTGGCTCATGAAATTCTTCTATTTTATATGAATATTTAAAATCTGTTATTTTAGCAGGTTTTAAAGTATATACTTCTTGAGGTAATCCAATGTATTCACTTGATGTTTTTATATTTTTATTCATATAGTCTTGATACCAATTTTTTAATCCTGTTAAGTTCTGGTTTTTGTATCCATATTTTTCGTAGTCGTGTAACGCTGGAATCTGGTAATCATATTCTTCTGCTGTTCTTTCTAAGGAATGTAAAAATTCATGTAAAAATACCTCTTCTGGAAATATATTTATTCTTGTATTATATTTGTAAATATAGCTTTTTGATGAATTTGGTAATCTAATATTTGAATACCCTATTCCATAGTAATCCATTGCTCCGAAGTCCAATCCAATCATTTATTTTAATATCATTTTGGAATTCTTCATTTCCTAATCTTATTATTACAAATATGTGGTCATAATCATTTTGTTGAACAACATTTTTTATTGATTTTTCTATATCTTCTGGTGCTACATAATAGCCAAATTCTTCATCATATGTTAATTTATTTATTGGGTCTTGTATTTTATAAATATCACAATTTCCTGTCATTTTTCCATTTGATAAATCTGTTACTGTTGATTCAAATCTGTTTATTGTGTCTCTTATATCTGATACATCGGTATCTGTCATTGATAGTTTTATTTCTTTTCCATTTACAATTACATCAGTATTTTCAAATATAAAACATGCAAATTTCCAATTTTTACTTTCGTTTAATGTTCCCTCTTCTAAAGTGAAATCTGAAAACCATGCTGTTCCTGTGCAGTTACCTAGATAACCACCTAATCTAAATCCAATATCTACTTCTTCTCTATTTTTTGAATTAAATATCATTTCTATTTTTTGCCAATCTTGAGTTCCTGTTATAGCTATTGATTTTTCAGATGTTCCTGATATTGCAATTTGTGCTCCTACTCCTGATATGTCGTTTTCTGGTACTACATTTTCAGTTTTTACCATACATGTTACTTTGTATGGTGTATTTTTTTCTACTTTTACTTTTTTGGAAAACATTGCATCATTTTCGTTGTTTGATATTATTTTGTAACTTGCAGTTTTTGAGTATTTTGTTTCTTTGTCTCTTTTGAATTCTGATGTGCGTAAATTTGCTTCACTTCTTACAAATTCATTAAAGTTGTTTGTTTGGTAGAATTTGAAGGCGAATATTAGTATTGTGATGATTATTACCCATGTTATAATATTGGTTATTTTATTTTTCATTTTTTCTCCTGTGCTATTTTTATCTTTTATATTATAACATTAATATAATTTTTTTACAATAATTCTTCTTCAATTAGTACATTCCTGATAGCTATATTTACCAATAGATATATTGGAATCCTATATTTCCTTTTTAATTCATATAATCCATTTAGTACACTTTCTCTTAACAAAAATGATCTTGATATATATGAATTGTTTTTTCTTTTATATATTTGTATTTTTTCTGTTTTAACTAATTCTTCAACAGATATATTAACTAATTTACTAATAGATGCATCATATCTTTCTTTAGATAAAAATTCCAATTTATAATATAATTCTTCATCTATATCTAGTGTTCTACTTATTAATTCTTCTCTTTTATATAATTTTCCTAAACATGACATTGTTTTTCTTACCTTTTTTGTTTTATTATAAGTCCATTAAGCAATTATTTTAATCACTACAATTAGTCTTTTTTTTCAACTACTTCTAGTGGTTATTTTTTTTTATTTTATGCTATATAATATTTCCAATAAATTTTTTAAGAAAGGAATTTTAAAATGAGTAAATTATATCAAACATATGTAGCTTTAAAAATTCAAGATTCATCACAATTATACTTATTTAAATCTGGAATTTTTTATATATTTATTGACGAAGATGCAAAATTAATCTCTTCTTTATTTAATTTAAAACTTACAAATCTTAATTCTATGATTGTTAAATGCGGATTTCCCACTTCACAACTTGAAAAATACGCAAATCTATTTGAAATAGCTAATTTATCTTTTAAAATTATAGACACTTTAGATAAAACAGTTTATTCTCCAAAAGAGTTTATTTTAGATGCAAAATTACAATTATTTTTGAAGAAAATTTCTTCTGTTAGAGCTTACGATTTATCTATAAGTAGTGCTTATGAATTTATAGATACTATTTCAAAAGAAAGTAAATCTTTATTAGGAGAATATACAAAAAATGGAAAAAAATAAAAATAATTTAGTTATTTACCAAAAATATATAGAATTAATAGATTATACAAATAATATATTAAGGAAATTTCCAAAGTCTGAAACTTTCGCTTTAGTAAAAGAATGCAAAAACACTTTATATTCTGGCTTAAGACTATTAATATATGCAATCAAAACTTTTCAAAAGCAAGATAAAATAAAATATCTCAATGAGCTTGATACTAATTTGCGTATTATGAAAATACATATTCGTTTATCTTATAAATATAGATTTATTTCAATGCAAAACTATCAAACCTGGAGTACTTTAATAACAGATATATGTAATATGTTAGGAGGTTGGATTACTTCATGCCAAAAAAGATAAAAAATTGTTTTTACCAAAAGCTCACTTTTGAGAAACTGTTATCTGCCCATAAACGAGCTAGAAATCATAAAGCATATAAAAGTGAAGTAATAGAATTTGAATTTAATTTAGAAAACAATATTATTAACTTATTAAATAATATAAAATATAAAAAATATCATTTAGGAAATTATAGAGAATTTAAAATTCATGAACCCAAAGAAAGAATCATTCATGCTTTACCATATATTGATAGAATTGTTCATCAATGGTATATTGAAGAATTTATAAAACCTTTTATTGTTCCAAAATTAATTTTTTCTACCTTTGCCTGTATTTCAAACCGTGGCACTCATAAAGCAGTTTTGCAGATAGAAAAATATATGAGAATATACAAGAGAAATCATGGTGATTTTTGGATTTTAAAATGTGATATTTCTAAATTTTTTTATAATATTGACCCATATATTTTGTTTAATATTTTAAAGAAATATATTTCTGATAAAGAATTACTAAATTTTACCAAATTGCTAATTTTTGATAATAGATGTTTTTCTAATAGTGTAGGCATTCCTATTGGTAATTATACTAGTCAATTTTTTGCTAATATTTATTTAAATGAATTAGATCAATATATAAAAAGAGTTTTAAAAGTAAAATACTATGTTCGCTATATGGACGATTTTATATTACTGGCAAAAACTAAAAATGATTGTATCAAATTCAAAAAAAATATTGAATCTTTCCTTTTCACTAATTTACATTTATCTTTAAATAATAAATCTAGATATTATCCTTACAAGATGGGTGTTAATTTTTGTGGGTATAGAATTTTTACTACGCATAAATTGTTAAGAACTAATAGTAAAAAGAAGATAAAAAAGAATATAAAAAAGTGGAATAAAGCTTATTTAAATGGTACTTTAAATATTACTAATATTACACAAAGTTTAAATTCTTGGATTGCTCATGCATCACATTGCAATTCTTTTAAATTGCAACATAAAGTTATTAATAATTGTAATTTTTTATTTAATGACAATACTTATTTTAATATTGAAAAAAATTTAATTAATTTAATTGAACAAAATCACAAACAACGTTTTAATTAACTTAAAACGTTGTTTTACATTTTTGGATTTTCATCATCTTATTACTAAAACAAAAATGCTGTTTATGTGTTTATGATATAAGACCTTGCTTATATCAAAGGAATTAAACTTCTTTGATACAAATCCAGTTGTTTATTATTTTATATTGATTTTACTCACGATTTTCTCCTTGAAGAAAACCCATCCGGGATAGAAACCTCTATGTTTCTTTGTGTATCGAAGTGCTACAAAGCGACAAGCACTGAGCGAAAGCCATAATTGTTGTTCGTATTGCCATTGTTGTTGTTGAATGCAAACGTACCTGCATTAGAACTATTGCCGTAGTTACCACCACGTTTGAAAAACGGATTAGACGAATACGGAAAGTTAGAGTAGTTACAGCTTAATCCCTATTTTTTAGGGTGCTTACGCACCCATATTCATTTTTATGTTCTTATATCTTCCCGTATTTTCAGTCGAAACCGCTGAAGTTAGTGCCGAAAAAAGGGATTTAGTTTTTAGGAATTTTAAGTGCTACAAAGCGACAAGCACTGAGCGAAAGCCATAACTGTAGCTCGCATTGCCATCGTAGTTGCCGAATGCAAACGTACCTGCATTAGAACTATTGCCGTAGTAACCACCACGTAAGAAAAACGGATTAGACGAACACGGAAAGTAAGAGTAGTCTCCGTTCCAACTGTTTGAGGTATTACTTCTATTTGATGTTTCTAATATTGCATCTCCAAATCCATATGTTTCTGATTTTAAATTATTATATGTTGCTCCTAAATTACTTGAATCATATGGATACACTGTTGCATATTTTGTACTTAATGTTTTATATCCATCTGAATTTGTTTCTATACTTGCATATGATTTTCCGTAAGAATTTATATTAGAGTGTCCATTTGATACATATGATGCTGTATATTCCCATACACAACCACTTAAGTCAAATATTCCTGTTTTATTGTTTGTTGTACTTGCTGAATTATCATTTGCTGTTGAGTTTGCATATCCTGTTACTGCATAAATGTATTTGGAACTATTATTCATATTTTTACTATTTATTGTTACTTCTGCTCCTTCTCTTCCATATTTACTTTGTGTTAAATATGCTACTGCTCCCCATTCACTATTTTTCATTTGATGTGAATCTGTTTGTTGTGCATTTAATCCATAAAAATCTTTTGCTTTTGCTATTTCTTGTGTTAATGTGTATACATCTCCTGTTGTTATGCAATTATATGCATATGTTAATGGTTTGAATACTGGATATGACATTTGTGGTAATGACTTTAGATTTTGTGAGATTGCATTTGATGCATAGTCATTATATGTGTATTTTTTATCTGAATATTTTATATTACTTGTATTTGTTGTTGGTTCTGTTATACTTCCATTTTGTTCTATTGTTTGTGTGCATTCTTGATATCCTGCTGCATATTTTGCTACCCAATATCCTGTTAATTCTTTGTCCCATTCTCCATTCATATAGTTATTTGCTTTTCCATTTGTGAAGCTTGGATGTACTACATAATCTGCCATTTTTCCACCTGTTACTGTTGGATATTTTGTGCTTATTTCTTTTCCGTCACTATCTTTATTACTTGTCCCTTGTAAGAATTTTATTGATATTTTTCCTGCTGTATTTGTATAACATCCACTTTCTATTTGATATGCATATCTTGGTATCCATACCCAATAACTTCCGTCTTTTGTTTTGGCATTTGCCCATTTTTGGTTATCATAATTGTACCAATTATCCTTATTGGCTGATGTTACTTCTACCTCTTTTCCTGTTTCATCCCAATATACTCCTGTCATTCCTTCCATTAATCGGGGACTGTTTACTTTTTTTGTACTATTCCATCCACCATTATCATTTGAAATTCCTGATGCATATTGGTCTATCGCGTCTTGATACCCATTCATCACTGTTTGTTCTTCTTCCTCTTTTTTTGCTGTTTCTTCTTTTGCTTGTTGTGCTTTTGTGAATAATCCTGTGTTTGTTATTGCTTGAATGCTTATTCCTGCAAGTATTAATAATACCACTATTGTAATTACTAATGCTACTAATGTAATACCTTTTGTGTTTTTGTTTTTGTTTACCATATAAACCTTTCCTTTCTTTTGTATTTTCTTCTACAATTTTACAACAATCGATTTTTTTTGTCAATACTTTGTATGAATAAAATTAATTATTTTTGCTAATTATATAATAAATATCATCACTTTTAATTAGTTTAATTCACTTTTTATTATTGTATGTTAATGTTATTATTTAATAATTATAGGAAAGTAGGTGTTTTTCTTGTTAATAAAAAACGATGATGTTCTAAAAATTTTAGGAAAAAAAATAAAGCAAACTAGATTATCCCAAAAATATACTCAAGAATATGTTGCGGAAAGCATTGATATTTCTATAGATTTACTAAGAAATATTGAAAATGGTAGAAATATTGGGAGTGTTCCTACTTTATTAAATTTATGTAATTTTTTAAATATTTCACCTAATTGCTTATTTTCTGAATTATTAACTTTTAAAGAAGATACTTTAGATACTTTTTTAGTATCTACAATTAAGAATATTTCTAAAGAAGATAAGGAATTCTTGAAACAAATTATTATTCATATCGATAAGAATTATTAAAGTAGTAGCAATATTAAACTTTTTGTCTAATATTGCTACTACTTTTTATTTTAATTTATCTTTTACTTCTTTTTCCTCTTTATCATCAGATAAAATAGCTGTTAAGTTAACTCTACCTTGATCATCAATTTCAGTTACTTTTACTGTTACTTTATCTCCAACATTAAGAACATCTTCAACTTTTTTGATTCTTTCTTTAGATATTTTAGAAATATGTAATAATCCTTCTTTTCCTGCTACACCTAAATCAACAAATGCTCCAAAGTTCATTATTCTTGTAACTGTTCCATAATAAATTCCGCCAACTTCTACATCTCTTACGATATCTTCTACCATTTCTAATGCTTGGTTTGCTTTTTCAGAGTCATTTGAGTAAATCATTACTTGTCCATCTTCTTCTATGTCTATTTTAACACCTGTTGCATCAATAATTTTGTTTATTGTTTCTCCACCTTTTCCAATAACATCTTTAATTTTTTCTACTTTTATTTTTGTTGAAACTATTCTTGGTGCATATTTTGATATTTCTGTTCTTGGTTTAGAAATTACTGGTGCCATAACATCTTCTAAGATGTGTTTTCTTGCTACTCTTGTTCTAGCAAATGCTTCTTCTATAATTTTATATGATAATCCATCAACTTTGATATCAACTTGGATTGCTGTTATACCTTTTTCTGTTCCACCAACTTTGAAGTCCATATCTCCGAAGAAGTCTTCTAATCCTTGAATATCTGTAAGCATTACATAGTCATTTTCGTCATTTGGATTTGTTACAAGTCCTGTTGATATACCTGCAACTGGTCTTTTTATTGGTACACCTGCAGCCATTAAGCTTAATGTACTTCCACATATACTTGCTTGTGATGTTGAACCATTTGATGATAATACTTCTGATACAACTCTTATTGCATATGGGAATTCTTCTTTTGAAGGTAATACTGGAACTAATGCTTTTTCAGCTAATGCTCCGTGTCCTATTTCTCTTCTTCCTGGTCCTCTTGGTGGTCTTGCTTCTCCAACACTATAGCTTGGGAAGTTGTATTGATGCATATATCTTTTTGATTCTTCTGTATCTATTCCATCTAATGTTTGTTCTTCACTTATCATTCCTAATGTTGTAACTGAAAGAACTTGAGTTTGTCCTCTTGTAAATAATGCACTTCCATGAACACGTGGTAATAAGTCTATTTCACATGATAATGGTCTAATTTCATCTATTGCTCTACCATCAACTCTTTTGTGTTCAAAGAAAATCATTTCTCTTACACATTTTTTCTCTAATTTATAGATTGCTTCTCCAATATCAGATTTGTGTTCTTCTGCTGCTTCTTCTCCAAATTTTTCTGCATAACTTGTTGCTATTTTGTCAGATAATTCTGCAATATTGTTGTCTCTTGTTTCTTTGTCTTTTTCTTGAACTTTTTCTTTCATTTCTTCTTTGAAGTTTTCTTCTATGTATGCATATACATCTGGATTGACTGCAAATGATTTGTATTCGAATTTTGGTTTACCAATTTCCTCTTTCATTTTTTCAATGAATTTGCAAATCTTTTTGATTTCTTTATGTCCTTCTTTTATTGCTTCTAACATAACATCATCTGGAACTTCGTTTGCTCCAGCTTCTATCATTGCTATTTTTTCTTCAGTTCCTGCTACTGTTAATGTTAAATCAGATACTTTTCTTTGTGCTTCTGTTGGGTTTATAACTATTTTACCATCAACTAATCCAACATTTACTGCTGCTGTTGGTCCACCAAATGGTATATCTGAAATTGAAAGTGCTGCTGAAGCACCAATCATAGCTGCTACTTCTGGTGAGTTGTCTTGTTCTACTGAAAGAACTGTTGCAACAACTACTACATCATTTCTAAAATCTTTTGGGAATAATGGTCTTAATGGTCTATCTATAGCTCTTGATGTTAAAATTGCTTTATCACTTGGTTTACCCTCTCTTTTTTGGAATGAACCTGGAATTTTTCCAACTGAATATAATTTTTCTTCATAGTCTACTGACAATGGGAAAAAGTCTATTCCATCTCTTGGTTCTTTAGATGCTGTAACATTTACCATTACAACTGTATCTCCATATCTAACTGTTACACTTCCATTTGCAAGACCTGCAAATTTTCCTGTTTCAATTGTTAATTTTCTTCCTGCTAATTCTGTTTCATAAGTTTTGAACATTTTATTTTCTTCCTTTCCATTTTCTTTTTTGCACCATTTTTTAATAAAATCAAACATACTTGTCCTCCTTTTAGGGAATTGGGGACGCCCTTTTTTTCCCTATTATTTTTTTCTAATTTAGTATAATCTCATTTAGATTGTAACCTCTATAATATTCTGATTTTCTTTCAGCACATTATACAAGCTACTTCCCTAAATATAGTTTATACTAAATTTTCCACAAAAAGCCTATGCTAAATTTTCTTTTGCATAGGCTCTATTATGAAATTATTTTCTTAATCCTAATTTTTCAACGATGTCTCTGTATCTTTGAACATCTTTTTTAGCTAAGTAGTTTAGTAAATTTCTTCTTTTACCAACCATTTTTAATAATCCTCTTCTTGAGTGATTATCTTTTACATGAACTTTTAAGTGTTCTGTTAATTCATTAATTCTTTCTGTTAAAAGAGCGATTTGTACTTCTGGTGAACCAGTGTCTTTTTCTTCTCTTTTATATGTGTTAATGATTTCTTGTTTTCTTTCCTTTGTCATGTTTACACCTCCTATATTTTTTACACCTTTAACTGAGCTTTTAGTTTTGGTGCTTTTCTTGAAAGCTAAGTAAAAGGTTTACTTGAATAGTATACTATAATTTTCCTGTTTTTTCAAGTGTTTTTGGTAAATTTTTCATAAAACGACTTCAAATCAAAAGTGGAACAGATTACTTCTGTTCCACTTTTACTATTTTTCCATCTTTCACAGTAAATTTTGTTAATTTACCTTTATCTAATTTTCTATCTAGAATTTCTTCTGCCAAACTATCTTCAACTAAATTTTGAATTGTTCTTCTTAATGGTCTTGCTCCAAAGTTTTTGTCAATTCCTTTTTCAGCTATTAATTTCTTTACTTCTGGTCCAAATTCAACATCATATTTTTGTTCTTTTAATCTGTTTTCCACTTCTTTTAACATGATATCTATTATTTTTTCTATTTCTGTATCCCCTAGTTTGTGGAATACAATTATTTCATCAATACGATTTATAAATTCTGGTCTTAATTCTTTTTTCAATTCTGCCATAACTTCTTTTTTAGTTTCTTCGTATTCTTTTTGCATTGTTTTTTCATCACTATTATCTTTGTCTTTATTTTCAGCTAAACCATTACTTGAAAATCCTAAATGCTTTTTATCTGTTATTAGTCTTGCTCCTAAGTTTGATGTCATTATTATTACTGTATTTTTGAAATTTACTGTTCTACCTTGACTGTCTGTTAATCTTCCATCTTCTAGTATTTGTAATAACATATTCATAACATCTGGATGTGCTTTTTCAATTTCATCAAATAATATTACAGAATATGGTTTTCTTCTTATTTTTTCTGTTAATTGACCTCCATCATCAAATCCTACATATCCTGGAGGAGCTCCTATTAATTTAGCTACTGAATGTGGTTCCATATATTCTGACATATCAATTCTTATCATTGCATTTTCATCGCCAAATAACACTTCCGCTAATGCTTTTGATAACTCTGTTTTTCCAACTCCTGTTGGTCCTAAGAATAAGAATGAACCAATTGGTCTCTTTGGATCTTTTAATCCAACTCTACCTCTTCTTATTGCTTTTGAAACCGCTTCTACTGCTTCATTTTGACCAATAACTCTTTTATGCAATTCTACTTCTAGATTTTTTAATTTTTCATTTTCATCTTCTGTTATTTTTTTAGCTGGAATTCCTGTCCAACTACTAATTACTTCTGCTATATTTTCCTCAGTTATTGTTACTATATCTTTTGTTTTCTTGTTGTTCCATTTTGTTTGTTCTTTTTCAAATTGTTCTTTTAAGCTTTTTTCTTTATCTCTTAATTCAGCAGCCTTTTCGAATTTTTGATTTATTACTGCATCTTCTTTTTCATTTTTCATTTTTTCTATTTTTTCTTGTAATTCTTTTAGACTTTCTGGCTCTACATAGCTTCTTAATCTTGCTTTTGATGATGCTTCATCTATTAAGTCTATAGCTTTATCTGGTAAAAATCTGTCATTTACATATCTTACAGATAATTTTACAGCAGCTTCGATTGCTTCATCTGTTATTTTAACATTATGATGAGCTTCATATTTATCTCTAATTCCTTTTAAGATTTGAACTGTATCTTTTTCAGATGGTTCATTTACTGTTACTGGACTAAATCTTCTTTCTAAGGCTGCATCTTTTTCAATAAATTTTCTATATTCATTTAAAGTTGTTGCACCTACTAATTGAATTTCTCCTCTTGCAAGTAATGGTTTTAAAATATTTGCAGCATCAATAGCCCCTTCTGCAGCACCTGCTCCAACTATTGTATGAATTTCATCTATAAAAAGAATTATATCTCCTGCTTTTTTTACTTCATTCAATGCCTTTTTGATTCTCTCTTCAAAGTCTCCTCTATATTTAGCTCCTGCTACCATACCTGAAATATCAAGTGTTACAACTCTTTTATTTTTTAATATTTCTGGAACATCTCCTGACACAATTTTTTGAGCTAATCCTTCAACTGCAGCTGTTTTACCAACACCTGGTTCACCTATTAAACATGGATTATTTTTTGTTCTTCTTGATAGTATTTCTATAACTCTTTCTATTTCTTGTTTTCTTCCTATAATTGGGTCTAATTTTCCTTCTTCTGCTTTTTTAGTTAAATCTTCTCCAAATTGATTTAATGTTGGTGTTGAGTTGTAACTTCCTCTTATTCTTCTATTTTGTCTTCCATTATTGGAGTTTGAATAATCTTCATTGTCTGAATTGTAATCTTCTCCTTCATTTATTACTTTTACTATTTCATTATATAATTTTGGAATATTAACATTTAAGTCTAATAAGATTTTTGTAGCAACACAATCTCCTTCTCTTAAAATTCCTATTAATAAATGTTCTGTTCCTATATAATTATAGCCTAATTTTCTAGCTTCTATAAATGCTACTTCTACTACTCTTTTTGTTCTTGGTGTGAAATCAACAATATTTTCTATTGGTTCATCTCTTCCAATTAATTCTTCAATTTTATTCAAAATATCTTCAGCTGCGACATTTTGATTTTCTAATACTTTTGATGCAACTCCATTTTCTTCTTTGGCTAATCCATATAAGATATGTTCTGTTCCTATATAGCTATGGCCTAAATCTAAGGCTATATCATTTGCTAATTCTATAGCTTTGTTTGCTCTATTTGTAAATTTGTATGTCATTTTATCACCTTCCTTTTTTTATTTTTCTTTTATTATATTTTTGATTACCTCTGCTCTTTTTATATCTCTTTCAAATGCTTCATACTGCTCTCCTAGATATTTTTGCATATTTGCCGGTTTACTATATAAATACATTTTTTGAATTTTACTATCTGTAAGTTCTGGTAAGATTCCTAAATCTGTTCCAATTTTTACATTTGATAGTAATTTTTCTGTTTCTTCTAATGTGATTTTTCTGCAATTAGTTAATAATCCATAACTTCTATAAATTGTATCTTCTAAACTTATTTTATCTTTGTCCAAGAATTTTCTAGCATTTCTTTCTTGTTCAATTAATTTTTCAGTAACTACTTTGATATTTTGTATAATATCTTCTTCAGTAATTCCTAGAGTTCTTTTATTTGAAATTTCAAATGCATTATTTAATTCTAATATATTTATTCCAAAATTACTTAAGTTATAAAATACTTTATCTATATTTCTTGTTTTTTCAAGTGCTGGTAAACTAACCATTACAGATGCTTTTAAGCCTGTACCACAATTTGTTGGCATACTTGTTAAATATCCATATTTTTTACTTGTTGCATAGCCTAAAACTTCTTCTATTTTTTTATCTAGTTCTATTGCAAAGTTTAGTGTGTTTTCTAATTCAAATCCAGAACTAAATACTTGAACTTTTAAATGGTCATCATCATTTATAATGATACAAATATTTTCTTCATCATTTATTAAAATTGCTCCTGTTTTATTTTTTAGTGCATAATCTTTACTTATTAAGTTCTTTTCTACTAAACTCATTTTTGTAATGTTATCCATATCTTTTAATTCTAGATATTTTAATCCATAACCTATTGCATATGTATTTTCTTTTATTTTATTTTTTAATTCTTCTATATCTTTTTGATTTTTTAAATTAAATTTAAATCCTCGTAAATTTCTTGCAAATCTAATTCTTGTACTTGTAACAACATCTGAATCTTTTCCACTTTGTAAATACCAATTCATATTATTACTTCCTTTCCATATGATTTTTTATCTTAACTTATTTTGATAATTTCTTTATTTCATCTCTAATTTTTGCAGCATCTTCATATCTTTCTTCTTTAATTGCTTTTTTCAAATCTTCTTGCAATTTATCTACAGGATTTGTTTTTTCTTCTTTCTTGTCTGTTTTATTTTCTTTATCTTGAAATTTTAAATTATTGTTTGAAATTTTTCCTAGTCTTCCTACATGTCTATTTGCACCTTGTAGTTTTTTTAATATTGGATCCATTCTGTCTTCAAAAACATCATAGCAATTTGGACATCCATATCTTCCTGTATCTATTATATCTTCAAAGGTTGAACCGCAACTATCACATTTTAGTTGTTTTACTTCATTTAATAATGGCATAAAATCTGGTGTATTAAAGTCTTCTAAGAAACTTCCAAAGAAATTAGAAAAATCTAATGCTGGAATTTTAAAATCCATATCTTGTGCAATTCCTAATTTTCTGCTACATTCTTCGCATAAATGCATCTCCTTTTTTACTCCATTAATATTTTCTGAATATCTAACATTTGCTTCTCTTTTTCCACAATTTTCACATAACATATTAATCACTCCTTTAATTTTATTCTATATTTAATAACATATTTTTAAATATTCTTGCTCTTACTTCATCTTTTATTTCTGAATTTAACCTAAGTACATTATCACTTGTTGCAACTTTTAATAGCTTTGCTTCTTGCTGTGTTATTATATTGTAAGTTAAAAAATCACTTAATAAAATGTCTATGTCATTTACTGTTATTGTTTTTCCTATGTTATTTATTATATGCATTATATAATCTGATTTTGTATTATTTATTTTTTTGATTTTGATGTTTCCACCACCGCCTCTTTTGCTTTCTACATAATAGCCTTGTGATGGCTTAAATCTTGTTGATATTACATAGTTTATTTGTGATGGTACACAGTTAAAGTGTTGTGCTAATTCATTTCTTTGTATTTCTACATAATCTGATTCATCCTCCTCAAATAAATCTTTTATAAAATCTTCTATTACATCTGACATTCTCATTTTATCAGTCCCCCTATTAATTATTTGTTTGCTTAAATATTTATAATATGTTTTACTGTCTTTGACTTTCTTTGACCTATAATATTATTATAAACATTTTTAGTAGTTTTTCAAGTTTTATTTTTGACCTTTTCTGACCTTATTTGATAATAATTTTCATATCATCTTATTTTTTCTTTTAATTTCTCTCTTTATCTTTATTTTTTGTTATATTTTCTAATTTTTCAACTTTTTCTTTTTGCTTTGGTAAAGATACCCATGCAAAATATGATGATACGAATTCTCCGTATTTTGTTGTGTCCTCTCCTATCTCCAGTTCCATGTTTTCTAGGTCTTCATTTTTATTTTTTTTATTCATAAATAACACATACCTTTCTATGTTTGTGATGCAAACATATTGTAAGTATGTGCTATTTTTTTGGTTTTATACATATATTTTAATGTGGTGATTATATGTTTTCTAAATCTCATTTTTATATAATAAAACTAAAACGAAATATCCTGACTTTAATTTTCTTGGCTTTTGCTGGTAGTTTGCTCCTATTTTCCTCTAGCAACTTACCTGCAATAAAAAAAGGACTCTCTTTATGGGCAAACTCGGTAGTACCTTCTTTATTCCCTTTTTTTGTTGCAACAGATTTATTGATGCATACAAATTTTGTTAATATATTAGGAAGATTTTTAAATAAATTAATGAAACCATTATTTAACATTAGAGGTGAAGGTGCTTTTGGATTTATAATGGGGTTAATAAGTGGCTACCCTGTTGGTGCTAAAATAGCTTGTGATTTTAGAGAAAATAATATTTGTTCTAAAGAGGAATGTGAAAGATTACTTAGTTTTACTAATAATTCAGGACCATTATTTATTGTTGGAACTGTTGGAATTAGTATGTTTGGCAATTCTACAATTGGTTTATTATTACTTGTAACACATATCTTAGCTTGTATTACGGTTGGAATTATTTTTAGATTTTGGAAATTTAATACTTCTACTTTTAATACTGACATAAATAAAAAATCTAGTTTTAATAAAAATAAAAATGTTACATTTTCTAATTTAGGCGAAGTTTTAGGAAAAAGTATTACAAATAGTATTTCTACAGTTTTAATGATTGGTGGTTTCGTAGTTATTTTTTCTAGTATAATTTCAATTTTAAAATCAAGTGGAATTTTAAATAGTTTAGTTTATATTTTTACTCCTTTATTTGATTTTATGCATATTGACTCTTCTTTTATTTATGGAATTCTTACTGGTTTGCTTGAAATTACTAATGGTATAAGTATAATCTCTAATATTCATATTAAAGCTATTTCTATTAATATTATTTTAACTGCATTTTTACTTGGTTTTGGTGGTTTATCTGTATTACTACAAGTTTTGAGTATAACTTCAAAAACAGACCTTTCTATAAAGCCTTATTTTTATGGAAAACTATTACATGGATTTTTGGCAGGATTTTATACTTTTATTTTTATGAATTTTTTTCCTTTTTTTAATTTTAATTTGTAAGAGATTTATGAATATTAAAATTTATTTTGAATAAAATCTATTAATATTATATGATTGGAGATGGTTATTGTGGAAAAAGATTTTAATAATATGCCTCCTTTTATGGATTATGCTATGTTTCAACAGCAAATGCGGAATGAATAATTCTGCTGATATGAACGATTTATATAGAGACCCTATGTTTAATCCTATGGCTCAATATGAACAGGCTTATTGCTATTATAGATATTTATGTATGCAAATGGATTATAAAATAAAATGTAAAGAATATGAAAAAATGTGCAATTCTAGTTCTAATAATAATGAAAGAAGTCAAAGAAGAGTTGAATAATAATTCTTCTTTTAACTTCTTTGTTATTTTATATTTTCTTTTATTATATTAGCTTATCATCTTTTATATTTCTATTGATTATCTATCATTAGTTGATTTTCAATATTTAAAAGTCTATTATATTTGGCTACTCTATCAGTCCTACATGGAGCTCCTGTTTTTATTTGTCCAGCATTTATTGCTACTGCTAAATCTGCAATAGTTGTATCTTCTGTTTCTCCAGATCTATGTGAAATTATTGTTTTGTAACCATTTTCTTTTGCCTTTTGTATCGTTTCTAATGTTTCTGTAAGTGTTCCTATTTGATTTGGTTTAATTAAGATTGCATTTGCTACATGTTCCTTTATTCCTCTTTGTAATCTTTTTATATTTGTTACAAATAAATCATCACCAACAAGTTGTACTTTATTACCTAATTTTTGTGTTAATTCTTCCCAGGCTTCCCAATCTTCTTCTGCTAATCCATCTTCTATTGAAATTATTGGATATTTTTGTGTTAATTCTACAATATATTCTATCATCTCTGCTTTTGTTTTGAATATATCTGTTTTCCAAAAATAATAACCATCTTTTCCAATTTTTTGAGCTTCCTCATACATTTCTGTACTTGCAACATCCAATGCTAAACATATATCTTTTCCCGGTTCATACCCTGCTTTTTGTATTGCTTCCATAATTGAATCCAAGGCTTCTTCTTCATTTTTTAAGTCTGGTGCAAATCCACCTTCATCTCCAACTCCAACTGAATGGCCTTTTTCTTTTAAAACTTTTTTTAATGTATGATATACTTCTACTCCTCTTTTTAGTCTTTCAGAAAATGTAATATTTCCAACTGGCATTATCATAAATTCTTGTATATTTATATTATTATCTGAATGTTTTCCTCCATTTAGAATGTTCATCATTGGAACTGGTAATTTATTTGCATTTACCCCCCCTATATAATTGTATAACTCCATTCCTAATGAATTGGCAGATGCTTTTGCAACCGCAAGAGAAACTCCTAATATTGCATTTGCACCCAAGTTTGATTTATTTAATGTGTCATCTAATTCTATTAATGTTCTATCTATATTTCTTTGTTCATATACATTCATACCTATTAGTTTTTTTGTGATTTTTTTATTTACATTTTCTACTGCTTTGCTTACACCTTTTCCCATAAATCTATTTTTGTCATTGTCTCTAAGTTCTACTGCTTCAAAACTTCCTGTTGATGCTCCTGATGGAACTAATGCAACACCTGAAAATCCACCATCTGTTACAACTTCAACTTGAACTGTTGGATTTCCTCTTGAATCTAATACTTCTAATGCCTCTATGTTTTTTATCTCTAAGAAATCTTTCATATAAAATACCACCTTTCGTTTTGGTAATATTTTACTCTAATTTTTACAGTTTTATACATTTTTTATAATTGTAATTTTCTAACAAGCCTTTTTATTTCTTAATTGTGTTGCATATTGAATTGTTGCTTCGTTTATTTCTCCAGATGAAATTCTTGCAATTTCTTTTATTGTTTCTTCTTCATTTAATAATTTTATATTTGTATTTGTTCTATCATTTAAAACTCTTTTACTTATAAAATAATTATAATCTGCAGATGCTGCAATGCTTGGTAAATGTGAAATACATAATACTTGATGATTTTTTGATATGCTATTTAACTTTTCGGCAACGGCATTTGCTGCTTTTCCACTTATTCCTGTATCTATTTCATCAAAAATTAATACTGGCATTTTATCTGTATCTGCTAATACTTTTTTAATCGCTAACATAATTCTAGACATTTCTCCACCAGATGCTATTTTTGATAATTGTTTTTCATCTTCTCCTAAATTAGTTGTTATATAAAATTCTACTTCATCTTTTCCATTCTCGAAAAATTCTTCTTCTTTATAATCTACATGTATATTTATTTTTGCATTTTTCATTTCTAAGTCTTCTAATATTTTGTTTATATTTATTCCTAAAACTTTTGCATATTCTTCTCTTAATCTGTGAATTTTTATTGCTAATTTTGTCATTTGTTCTTTTATTTGTTTCAATTCTTTTTTTAGTTTTTGGTTATATTCATCTAAGTTGTCTATGTGTTGTATTTCTTTTTCTATCTCTTCTTTATAATTTAATATTTCTAAAATATTATTACCATATTTTCTTTTTAAAGAATATATTAAATCTAATCTCTCTTCTACTTCATTTCTTTCTTGTTCATCAAAATAAATATCTTCTTTTTCATTTGAGATATCTCTTGATAATTCTTGAAGATCATAATATATATTTTTTAGATTGCTTGTAATTGCTTCATATTTTGTATCTATTCCCTCTATTTTTTCCATAGCTCTTATAGCTAAGTTTATACTATCTATACTACTCTCTCCAATTGCTTCATCTGCTTCGTTTAAACTATTTGATATTTTTTCTGAGTTTAGCATAATTTTTCTTTTTTCTTCAAGTTCTTCTTCTTCTTTTTCTTTTAGGTCTGCTTCTTCTATTTCGTTAAATTGATATTTTAATAAATCTAATTTTCTCTCTCTTTCTTTTTCATCTCCATAGTTTGCTTTTAATTCTTGTTTTATTTCTATATATCTTGTGTATTTTTCTTTATATTCTTGTTTATATTTTAATAATTCCTCTCCAATGAATCCATCTAAATATTTTAAATGAAATTTATTGTCTAATAAACTTTGATTGTCATTTTGACCGTGAATTTCTATAAATTTACTCATAAAATTTTTAAGTTCATTTACAGTTACCATTCTTCCATTTATTTTACACATATTTCTTCCATTTGAATTAATTTCTCTTGAGACAATTATATTTCCATCTATTGAATTTTCATTTTCTGGTTCATACATACAAATTTCTACAAATGAATTATTCTCACCTTTTCTTATCATTTCTTTAGAAAATCTTCCTCCTGATATTATTCCTAAAGAATCTATTATTAATGTTTTTCCTGCTCCAGTTTCTCCTGTTAATACATTTAATCCGTTATTTAAATCTATACTTAAATCATCTATTATTCCTATATTCTTTATGTGTAATGTTGTTATCATAATCAGACCTCCTAAAAAATAAATAAAATCTTTGTTCGGTCTGATTATATATTTTTTATTTTGTTTTGTCAATAGTTTTTACGAACATTTTTTCTTTCTAATCTATAATAAAAAACTCATAAAGAATATTGTTTATATTTTTTATAAGTCTTTTTTACTATATATTTTCTAGATATTTAAAAAATCTTTCTCTCTTTTTTATTAAATTACTTGAATCTACAAATTCTATATTTCCCTTTTCTATTTTATCATTAATTAAATTATTCTTTATTAGAATATCTTTTAAATGCTTTGATAAACTAGCTGCACCATTAAAGAATTCTACATCTCCTAACACTTCTTTTATTTCTTTTTCTATTAAAGGATAATGTGTACAACCTAAAACTACATTTTTAACATCACCCTTATATTTTGAGAGATTTTCTTTTAAATATTCTTTTATTTTTTTCTCATTTCCTTCTTCTATTATATCTGCCAAGCCAACACATTCTAATAACTCAGTATTATGATTATTATATTTATTGTATAATTTATGGAATTTTTCGCTTTCTATTGTTCCTTTTGTAGCCATTACCAATGTTTTTTTATCATATGCAAAGTCATAAACCATTTTATATGCAGGTTCTATTGCTATTATTGGTATATTTGTGTATTTTTCTCTTAATTTGTTAGCTGCTTTAGCACTTGCTGTATTACATGCAATTACTATTGCTTTACAATTTTCTTCTATTAATTTTTCTACTATTTTATTACAAATCTCTAATATTTCTTCATCATTTTTATCTCCATATGGATTGTTTTTGGAATCACTAAAATAATATATGTCTTCATTTGGTAAAACTTTTATTATTTCTCTTAATACAGTTACTCCTCCAATTCCTGAGTCAAAAATTCCTATTTTGTTATTGTTCAATTTTATCACCTTTATTGTTTGTTTTCTTGTTTTATTATATATTTTTTTTTATAAAAAAACAATGTTTTATATATAATTTTATTGGTTTTTCGTAATTCTTTTATTGTATTTTTTTATTTTTGTAATATTATATTATTGTATCGTTTTTATAATAATTTGTTTTAGCTTGGAGGTAGTTATGCGCGATATGAATTTTGTGAATGAAGTAGTTAATTACTTCAATACACATGATACAACTGTACGGGAAACTGCTAAAGTTTTTTTTATCTCTAAAAGTACTGTTTATGAGTATATTGCAAAGGTTAGTCCTAATCCAATTTCACGAATGAGACTTGATAAGAATAAAGCTGAACGTCATATTCGTGGTGGTCAAGCTACTAAGAACAAATATCTAAAGATGCAATCTTAATGACTTTATGGCTTTTTTTAAGCTATCTGAACCGATAACTACTTATTATCGGTTCTTTTTATTTGTATATTGCTATTAATTTTATATAATTTTATTGTTTTTAATCATAAAAAAAGATTTGTAAATTAAACTTACAAATCTTTTTATTGGCTCCTCTTGTTGGACTCGAACCAACGACCTATCGGTTAACAGCCGAGCGCTCTACCAACTGAGCTAAAGAGGAATTTATATTAAATCTGGCAACAACCTATCTTCCCAGCAGGGTAACCCGCAAGTATTTTCGGCACATTTAGGCTTGACTTCTGTGTTCGGAATGGGAACAGGTATTACCCTAAGTGTCATCATTACCAGAAAATTGATAACTCTTTTAACTACTTTTGCATTATACTATATAAATTATTTTTTTGCAAGTAGTTTTTAATATTTTTTGCACTTTTTTTATTTTTATTCATAAAATATCTAGCACATTCAAAAATACATAGATGAAATATTAGTTTTAGAATTTTTTTCCGATTTTTACTTAACTTTTTTGTGGTTAAGCCCTCGATTTATTAGTATTGGTCAGCTTAATGCATTACTGC
>OGYP01000050.1_pt1 | contig 47214 bp, 44 predicted proteins | sample 1576571 | NCBI WGS metagenome assembly OGYP01 (sample SAMEA3541559, study PRJEB24748) | human gut metagenome | biome: human gut; feature: human-associated habitat; material: faeces | place: China | collected 2012
ATAATACTAATCCTTAAAATAGATTGAAATATTCATATTCTTAATTTTATAATTATATAATATTTAATAATTTAACTATTGATTTTTTGTTATAGTTATGTTATATTTTCAGTATAATAAATTAATTAAGTTTCAAGCTTAATATAAGGAGAAAAAATAATATGAAAAGACAAATGAAAAATGAAGTAGGAATAACTTTAGTAGCACTAGTAATTACAATAATAATTCTATTAATACTATCAGTAATATCAATAACAGCACTAACTCAAACAAATTTATTCAAAAATGCAAAAGAAGCAAAACAAATAACAGAAAATGCCCAAAATACGGAAAATGACACATTAACAAGTTACGAAAGTAAAATAGATGAAATTACTGGAAGTCGTGATACAGCAAACTCAAAAATATTTATAGATACTTCAAAAAAAATTGGATGTGTAGGTCAAAGTTCCGATTGGTGCAACACATCATATTCATATACAGCAACTGAGGATTGTGCAATTTTAGGAAGAATTGGTACTAATTCTGGTGGCTCAATAGCAATACTTATCAATTCTGTTGATATTGGTTATATGAGAACTATTAATTCTTTTTCATATTCATCTATAAACTATTATTTAAAAAAAGGAGACACTATTGAAATAAAAAATAATATTGATGGCAGCAATGGCACTAGTTATGTAGAGGTTTATGCATATGGGTTAAAATAGAAAAAAGAACAGAAAACAAATTCTGTTCTTTTTTAATTTTCCTCAACAACAGTATACAACCCAATATCAGGCTCAACAAAAGCTGAATCTTCAACGTCATCAAAACTATACTCTCTTACTGCAACTTCATCATCTATAACAGTTTTTATAAGTAATCCAGTATCTTTTTCAATATAAAACTCAGTTATCTTCTCCCCAAACATCCAATAAGGTGAATAAAAATTACTTACCTTATAACATTCTTTTCCATTAACATTTTCTGATTTTATTCTAGCAATAGAACTATACAAAATAGTTTGCCACAAATTGTCAGTTTGTAAAGAGTCTGTTATATTTAATCCTAAAAGTTGATTTTTAGTATTTACTTGAACTGTTTTTTTATCATTTGTTTCGATGAACAAATCTTTTCTTTCTCCATTATTATAAAAAGACATTTTTACTGAATTTTCATCTACATTTCTTTCTAATATCACTGCTTCTTTATTATCTTTTTTATAATAATTAACTGTCATTTTTGAAGTTTCTGAGGTTAAATTTGTTACCTTTATACTGAAGTTTGTTTTACTTGTATATTCTTTAATATTTTTTTGCAATTTTGTTACAATTATTGTATTTCTAATAACATATAATAACATTAAAATAACAATAATAAGTACTAAAATTCCAATAGTTTTAAAAACTTTTTTCTTATTCATACCTTTTCCCCTTTCTCTTTGGTACTAATATTTTTAAATCATTTTCATTATAACATTTTCGATTTTATTTGACAATATTTCTTTTATGTTTTTATTTTTTATGATATACTTTACTAATAAAAATATTGTAGGTGATAAATTATGAATATGTTATTTAAAAATACGACAAAATATAGTAAAGAATGTTACGAAAATTTTTTGATATTCCATAATAAAAAATTTGGTGTTTCAAGCAATTTTTATACTTTGTTAATTGTTATATTAATGGCTTTTTGCATTGTATTGCAATTAAAAGCTGGAAACACACAGCTTGTTTTTATATTTATATTAACTTTAATTTGCTTTTTACTATGGAGAATTTTTCATCCAATAAAAGAAGTAAAAGATGAATTTGAGTCTAAAAAAATTCAAAAAGAATCTACATTTATTTTTCGTTTTTATGAGAAATATTTTACTATTTCTGATGGAACTCAAATTGATAAATATTATTATTGGAAATTATATAAAGTTTTTAACACAAAAGATTACTATTATTTTTATTTGGACAGAAAATATGCTTTTTTAATAAATAAAAATGGCTTTACTTTAGGAAATGAAAAAGACTTTTCAAACTTTATAAAAACAAAATGTTTGTTTAGGTACAAAACAGAAAATATGTAGCATTTTCTTACCTCAATTTATTGACTATTTAGGACTTTTGAGGTATTATATATAATATTAAATTTATTTAGAAATGAGGAATTATAATTTATGATATGTTCAGAATGTAATAAAAATCCAGCCGTAATTTTTTATGAAAAAACAGATGATGGTAAAAAGACATTAGCAGGATTATGTTATGATTGTGCAAAAAAGAAAGGCATAGATGCAACTGAAGTTTTAGCAAGACAACAAGATATCTTATCAAAAGATAAAATAAATTTAAATGATATGAATAAACAATTAGAAAATATATTTAAAGATTTAGCAGAAAATATAGATATTAATAATTTAGAAAATATAGAAGGTGCAATTACTTTTGGTAATGTTGATGAAGATGGAGAAAATGAAGATGATGAAGAAAGACCCAAATTTGCAGGTGCTGCAATCCCATTAGGTTCTATTTTTTCAAATATGTTTAATGGTCAAAAAACAAACTCTGAAAATCAAGAAAATGAAAGCAAAAAAACAATAAGAGTTGAAAAAAAGAAAAATGTAAAACAAAGTAAAAAGAAAAAATTCTTAGATACTTATGGAACTAATCTTACAAATAAAGCTAAAAATAATGAATTAGATTTAGTTATTGGTAGAGATAAAGAAATTCAAAGAGTTATACAAATTTTAAATAGACGTTCTAAAAATAACCCTTGTCTTATTGGTGAACCAGGAGTTGGTAAAACCGCAATTGCTCAAGGATTAGCTATTAAAATTGCAAACCAAAATGTTCCAGCAAAACTTTTAAACAAAGAAGTTTACCTTTTAGATATGACATCTGTTATTGCAGGTACTCAATTTAGAGGACAATTCGAATCTAGAATGAAAGGTATAATTGATGAGTGTAAGGAATATGGTAATATAATTCTAGTTATAGATGAAATCCATAATATTATTGGAGCTGGCGATGGTGAACATTCTATGAATGCTGCAAATATTTTAAAACCATCACTTTCAAATGGAGAAATCCAATTGATTGGTACAACTACATTAACAGAATATAGAAAATATATCGAAAAAGATACTGCTTTAGAAAGAAGATTTCAACAAGTTTTAGTTGAAGAACCTAATATTGATGATTCTATTCACATCCTTGAAGGAATTAAAAAATATTATGAAGAATATCACAAAGTAAAAATCTCAACTGATGTTATAAAACAAACTGTTATAATGTCTGAAAAATATATTCATGATAGATTTTTACCTGATAAAGCTATTGATATTCTAGATGAAGCTTGTTCTAGAATAAATCTTGAAAATAAAGATTTATATCAATTAGAAATGCTAAAACAAGAACTTAAAAATGTTCAAGCTCAAAAAGAAGAAGTAGCACAAGCTGATACTACTGAAGATTATCAAAAAGCTGCTGACCTAAAAACTAAAGAATGTAAATTAATTGAAGAAATTGATAAGATTAATAAAAAAATGAAACCAAGAAATCTTACTATTCAAGATATTGCTACTGTTATAGAAAGCTGGACAAAAATCCCTGTTAAAAAAATAACAGAAGCTGAAACACAAAAACTTTTAAACTTAGAAACAAATCTTCATAAAAGAGTAATTGGTCAAGAAGAAGCCGTTAATGCTGTATCTCGTGCTATTAGAAGAAACAGAGCTGGACTTCAAAATGAAAAAAGACCACCTTCATTTATATTTGTTGGTCCAACAGGTGTTGGTAAAACAGAACTTGCAAAATCACTTGCATATGAAATGTTTGGTTCAGAAGATTCTATAATCAGAATAGATATGTCTGAATATATGGAAAGTCACTCTACATCAAAATTGATAGGTGCACCTCCAGGATATGTTGGTTATGATGATGCTGGACAATTAACTGAAAAAGTTAAGAGAAAACCTTATTCAATCATCCTTTTAGATGAAATTGAAAAGGCACATCCAGATGTATTTAATATTTTATTACAAGTATTAGATGATGGTAAACTTACTGACTCTCAAGGAAATACAGTAAGTTTTGCAAATACAATTATTATTATGACATCAAATGCCGGTTCAAATTTAAATACTAATTCAATTGGATTTGGAAAACAAACTGTTGATAAAAACAAAATTGAAGATAGCTTAAAAGATGTATTTAGACCAGAATTTTTAAACAGAATAGATGAAATAATTGTATTTAATTCTTTAAATAAAGATGAATTATTACAAATTGTAGATTTAATGCTAAAAGATACTATAAAAGCATTAAAAGCAAAAGACATTTCATTTGAAATATCTGATTCCGCTAAACAATTTATTTTAGACAAAGGTACTAATATCAAATTTGGTGCTAGACCTCTAAGAAGAGCAATTCAAAGATATTTAGAAGATGAAATTTCCGAGAAAATATTAAAAGGTGAACTAACAAATGGTCAAACTATCAAAATTAATTTAAGTAACAATGAATTAACTTTTGAAATATTATAAAATAAAAATTGAAAAATGTATTTTATATACATTTTTCAATTTAAAAGGAGTAAAAAATGTTTAAATATATACCAAACACACTAACTGTACTTAGATTTTTATTTATACCAATAATTATAGATTTTATATTTAAAGGAAATTATTTACTAGCTTTTATATTTTTTACTATATCTGGTATTACAGATATTTTAGATGGTTTTATTGCTAGAAAATTTAATTTTGTATCAAATTTTGGTAAACTAATGGATCCTCTAGCTGATAAATTAACTCAAATATGTGTATTAGGTTCTTTAGTCATTGTAAAAATTATTCCTATTTGGATTTTACTTATTGTTATGTTAAAAGAACTTATAATGATTATAGGAGCCTCTTTCCTTTATGGAAAAAATGTTGTTGTATATAGTAAATGGTATGGCAAACTAGCAACAGTTCTATTTTACCTTGCAATAGTAATTTCTCTTATTACAAAACAATTAGGAGTTACAGGATTTTGGTCTAATTTAGATATGGCTGTTTACTGTTTAGCATTAATTGCAACTATTTTTTCACTTATTATGTATATAAAATGTCTATACCAAGATGGATTTATCGATAAAAGTGATTTAAACAAAGATGCTGAACAAGTAATAGTAAAAAATAAAAGAAAGAAAAAAAGTGAAAATTCTTAAAAATAAAAGGTGCATAATAAACACCTTTTGTTTTTTATTCAAAATCTTCTATTAATTGATTTAATTCTTCTTTTCCATTAACTTTTATTCCATTTTTTATATTTTCTTTATCTTCATCTGTTAAATAATCTATAGCAATTTCTGTAGTCTCATATAATTTTTCTTGCCCATTTTCATCAATTTTGTAAATTACAATTTTTCCATCTTTTTGTCTTAAAATATAATGTTCATCACATATACCAGTATATTCTTTATATAAAATAATCTCTCCAGATGAAAATTTTTCTACTTCCCAGTTTGGATATTTTTCTTCTAATTCATCTTGTGTTTTATTAACCAAATTCTCTTGTATATCTATATATTCATTAGTTGTATGGCCACATTTATCATAATGTCTTTTTAAAATTACTAAACAATTTGGAGAAATTTTTTCTTCATTTGAATTAGTTTCTAATGAATTATCCAATTTATTTAATTCATTTAATTCTCTTGTATAATCCTTTTGCACTTTATCAGACACTTTATTAATCACATCTTCAACATTATTATTTTCTGTTTTTTTGTTTTCAGTTGATATAAATATATATGTTCCTGCCGTTATTCCAAGTATTATAACCGTAAATAATATAATTAAAATAAATGTTTTTTTCATTCTTTTGCCTCCATATTTTTTGTTATTATTTACTCTTATTGGAATTTTTATACATTAATTTATTTATTATTTTTCCATTAGTATTTATAAAAATCTCTCCCATTTCATCTGTTCTATAAATTTTTATTTTTTCATCCTTTAAATTTTTAATAGTTCCATCCGAAGGATGTCCAAATTTATTATTCTTTCCTACTCCTATTAATGCATATTGTGGACTAACTATCTCTACAAACTCTTTTATTGAAGAGGTTTTCGAACCATGATGAGCAACTTTTAAAATATTAGATTTTAATAAATATAATCTATTGCTATACATATCTAAAATTTCATTTTCTGCTATTTTTTCAATATCTCCTGTAAACAAAATAGAAAAATTCTTATATACAAGTTTACAAACTAAGGAATTATTATTAATAGCATTTTCAGAAATCATCCTTTTTGAATACGGCCATAATACATCAAAATATAATTTTTTTTCTATATTAACCTTATTTCCTGCTTCTACACATTTTAAATTTATATTTTTTTCTCTTACTAGTTCTAAAAACTTTTCATAATTTTTAGAATTCTCATATTGTTTGCCTATAATAATATTTTTAATATTTATTTCTTGCATAACATATAGCAAACCGCCACAATGGTCACTATCAAAATGACTAATGATTATATAATCTAATTTGTTAAATCCCCTATCCAAAATGTATGGCAATAATGTTTTTTCTCCAACATTAAAATCAGAAAATTCACTTCCACCACCATCTATCAGTATTGTTTTGTTTTTAGGAGTTACAATTAAAGTTGAATCACCTTGTCCAACATCAATAAAATATACTCTCAAATTCTGTGGTATAAAGCTTAATAAAGAAAATGAAACACATACTATTAATATATAAATAATATATTTTTTCTTTTTTTTATTAAATTTATATCTAAATAATGCAATTAAATTTTTAACTCTTTTTTGGGTATTGTTTATTCCTTTTTGATGATAAACTTTATAAATTTCTTTTATAGAAAATAACAAAATATAATATATTAAAATTTCATAAATTTTTGGTGTTCTTATATAAATTTTAGAATAAGGTAATTTTCCAACCTGTGATATTCCTAACAATATCTTAATTGAAAGTTCGACCAAACTAGATAAAAACATTCCCAAGTTTTCATTAATCAAAATCAATATAATATAAATAAAACCTAAAATAACTATTGGACCTACTATAATGCTTAATAATAAATTGCTTATTAAAAAATATGGATTAAAAATATTTGATTGACTTAAAACAATTGGTAATATAAAAAGTTGAACAGATATAGAAATTGAGATTGCATCTTTAAATTTTTTTATTTTTAATAATTCAAATACATTTTTATTTAAAAGTACAATTCCTAATACTCCTCCAAACGATAATTGTAAACCCAAATTATTAATAAGAAATGGATTATATACTAATATAATTAGTAATGCTAAAGACAATGATGTATATGTATCATTATTTCTATATACTAATTTTGAAAATAATAGCAATATACTCATTACCCCTGCTCGAGTTATAGATGGTGAAAAATTAGTCAAGAACATATAAAAAATTAAAAATACTATACTTATAATACTTGTTTTTCTTTTTCCTAAGCTTTTGTTAAAAAGACCCCTTATTCCTATGAGTAAATAAGATACGTGCATTCCTGAAATTGCTAAAATATGTGACATGCTTGCATTTCTAAAATTTTGTTTTATCTCTTCTTCTATGCTGTCTGTTTTTCCTAAAATTAGACCTAATAAAATTGATGAACATTCTTCTGAAATATTGTTTTTTACCTTTTCTTCTATTATATTTGAAATTTTATTTACAATACATAAAAAATTATTTGCATTATTTTTTCTTAATATTTTAATGTTAGTGGTTTGTATTGTTCCATATATTTTAAGTTGTTTTAAATATTCTGAATAATCAAATCCTTTATAATTTCTTTGTTTCTCAGGTCTTATATATTCTCCTGTAGTCTGTATTTTATCTCCATATTCTAAATATACACCTTTAACATTTATATATAATTTTATTTTTTGTTTATTATATACTGTTTCTATTATATATCTATCATAATACTTTTTACTTTCTTTAGAACTTATTACTATTGCTTCTAACTTTAAAGTTTTATTTTCTTCTAATTTTGAATATATTTTTTGATAATTATTATTTTGAAAAATCACTATAGAATTTGAAAATGTTGAACTAATTATTAATATTAAAATAACACTTGAATTAAAATTTAATTTTACATACCTAAAATATCTTTTTATTGATAACAATTTAAATTTTTGAGATCTTTGAGTAAAAATCTTTTGACTAAAAATTTTATATAGATAAAATATTACAGCTATTAGTACATAAAATGGGACCATACTTTTTTGTAAGTATAGCCCCACTAATATACCTATTATATACCCTATAACTGCAATTAATATTGGTCTTTGCTTCAATATTGCCTCCTTTAATTGCTATTAATATATTCTTCTTGCTCCAACATAATTTGTCTTATAATATCCTGATGACAATGTATCTGTTGTTACACCTTTGCTTGGATTTGCTGCATGTATAAATGTATTTCCCCCAATGTAAATACCAACATGATTAATTCCTGATTTTCCAAACATTACTAAATCTCCTGCTTGTAAATTGCTTACTGATGTTCCATTACTATATTGTGCTGCAGCTGTTCTATTTAAGTTTACTCCAAAATGTTTGTATACGTATTGAGTGAAGCCAGAACAGTCAAATCCTTTTGTTGTTGTTCCACCATATACATATTTACATCCTAATAATGTTTTTGCATATGCTACAACTTCACTACCTTTTGAAGAATTACTTGTAGTAGTTTCTGTTGTTTTATTTGTAGTTACTGTTTCTGTTGTTTTTGCTGATGTTGTTGCAGTTGAAGTTGTTGTTCTTTCATTCATTGAACTTCTTGATGTAACAACTTGTTTAGATGTTGATAGTAAACTTTCTGAAACATAACCATTTTTATTATTTACTTCAACATAACACCATCCATTTTCTTTAGAAATCACATTTACTTCTGTATTAATTTCTAATTGTGATACTATTCCTGATGTTTTGTCTGCTTTTTCTCTTAGATTAACAGTTTGAGAATTTACATACATTTTTATATTTAAATTTTTTGTTTGTTCTTGGCTTTCAGTTGTTTCCGTAGTAGCTTCTGGTGCTTGTAATGTTTCTTGAGTTTGGTTAGTTTGAGTTGATGTTGTACTTTCTTCTTTAACTTGCTCTAATCTTTCCATTCTTACCCAACCTTGTGTACCATCACTTGTAGTAACATAAGCCCAGTTATTTAATATTTTTGTAACTTGTAATTGTTCATCTACTTTTAATATTTGTACATCTAAAGCATTAACAAGTGGTGTTATTTTTAGCATTGTTTCTTTTGTCATTTTATATTTTCCAACTTGTGTTATATTTTCTGTACTTTCTGTTTCAGATTTTTCAGTATTTGTTACATTTTCTGTTTTTGTTTCTTCATTATTATCTGTTGTTTCAGATACTGTTTCGACATTTGCTGAAGTTGTTTGAGCAACTTCTATTAAATCACTTCTTACATACCCTGTAATATTTTTGTATTTTACTTTGTACCAATCTCCTGATTTTTCTAATACTTCTACTTCTTCTCCTATTGATGCTAATTCTAGTATTTTTGCATCCTGAGATGGTTGTTCCCTAAGATTTGCTGTTTCGACTTTTACCTTTGCTGTATTTGCTGCAAAACTCATATTTATAAAAAGTAAGCTTGATAAACTTAAAATTGCCACCAAAATTATACTTCTTATATTCATTTTTGATTTCATTATATTACTCCTTATTATATTATATTCATCTTTGTGCATACGTATTACATTGTACTATAATTTTCCAAAATTGTCAAGAATTGAAAAATAGGCAGATTTTTTCTACCTATTTTTCTTTCGTAAAACTATATTTAATTATATATTTTTATCTATTGATGGTAATAATTGTTTTTTTCTTGAAACAACTCCTTCTAAGAATGCTGTATTGTTTTCTAATTTCTTTTCAAATCCTTTTTCAACAGCATCTGCTTTTTCTCCTAAAGCAATTATTTCTGAATTACTATTTAAAATATCTGTTATTGCTAAAACAAATAAACTTAATCCTTTTTCTTCTATTTCTTTATTCATAGCAACTTCTAATTTTTCTTTTCTTTTTAATACATCTTCTATACTTACTGTATTTACTTGTGCTATTACAAATTTCGTTCCATTTTTATCTAAGCTTTTTGCATCTAAATTTATTAATTCTTCTTCAGAAAAATCATCTAAATCTGTTCCGGCTTTTAACATTTCTAATCCGTATTCTTCTATGTTTATGTCAGCTATTTTTCCTAATTCTTCTAATGCTTTTCTATCATGTTCTGTTGTTGTAGGTGATTTTAATAATAATGTATCAGAAATTATTGCACTTGCCATTAATACTGCTTCTGTTCTTTCAATTTCAATATTGTTTTGTTTGAATTCTTCAAATAATATTGTTGATGTACAACCAAATGGTCTTGCTGTGTAGTATAATGGTTCTGATGTTTCAAAATTTGATATTCTGTGATGGTCAACTACTTCTAGGATTTTTGCTTTTTCTATTCCTTCTACACTTTGATTAAATTCATTGTGGTCTACTAATATTACTTCTTGTCCTTCTTCAACTTTTTCAATTAATTCTGGTTCTTCTAACCCTAAATATTTTAATGCGTATTGTGTTTCTTTATTTACATTTCCTAATCTTACTGCTTTTGATTTTTCGCATCCATTCTTTTTGTTTAATATTTCCTTTACTAATGCAGAACATATTGTATCTGTGTCTGGGTTTTTGTGCCCGAATATTAATATTTTATTTTCCATTTTATTTACTCTCCTTTTTTACTAAAATTCCTTCTAATTCTTCCTTTGAAAAATCATATTTTTTATTACAAAAATGACAAACTAATTCAGCTTTTCCATCTTCTTCAATCATTTGTTTTAACTCTGTTTCATCAAGAGTGGCTAAAGCATCTGCCATATTTTCTTTTGAGCAATCACATTCATATACTGGTCTAATTCCTTCTTCTATAACTTCGACATTTTCATCTCCTGTTACTTTTTTTGCAATATCTATTAAACTTAATTTTTCATCTAACATTCTTGATATTGCACCAGCTTTAAATATTGATTGTTCTATTTTTGATATTTCTTCCTCTGTTGCATCTGGCATTGGTGTAATTATATATCCTCCAGCAGATTTTACTCCATTTTTATCTACTAAAACTCCAAGTGCTACTGCTGTATTTTTTTGTTCTGATTTTGCAAAATATTCTGCAAAGTCTTCTGCTATTTCCCCTGATACTAATGGACATATTCCAATGTATGGTTCTTTTAGTCCGATGTCTTTTATTACATTTATATAACCATTTCCAATAGCTTGTCCTACATCTAATTTTCCAAATTCATTTATTGGTAAGTCTACAACTGGATTTGCTACATACCCTTTTATTTTTGGAAAATTATTTGCTGTTGTAAGCATCATTTGGATTGGTCCATTTCCTTTAATTTGTATTGTTATTTTATCTTTTGCATTTTTCATTTCATTTGCCATTATAGCAGTCATTGTTAACATTCTTCCAAAGGCTGCTGTAGTAACTGGGCTTAAATCATGAATTTCTCTTGCTTTTTCTACCATTTCTGTTGAATTTATACATACAACTGAAATTTTTCCATTATAAGCAAGAAATTTGATTATTTCATCTTGCATTTTCTTTCTCCTTTTTATTTTTACTATTGATGTATTTCAAACATATCTTTTCCTTCACCACATACTGGGCATACCCATTCCTCTGGAAGGTCATCAAATTTTGTCCCTTTTGCAATTCCCGCTTTTTCATTTCCATATTTTGGATTATATATATATTTGCATTGTGTACATTCATATTGTTCATTTCCAGTTCTTTCAACTGAAAAGTTTTTATACCCTGCTGCAACAGCGACTATTACAATAAGTAAGAATGATAATGCTTTCCATATTCCACTATCACATAATATAACTGCAAACATTCCAAATATTGCACTTATTCCATATAATATTAAAACAGCTTGTTTTTGACTAAATCCTTTTGCTACTATTCTATGGTGTAAATGTCCTTTATCTGCTTTAAATACAGCTTTAATTGATTTTCCTTTTATTAGTCTTCTAATAATTGCCCATACTGTATCAAAAATAGGTAGTCCTAAAACTATTAAAGGTAAAACAATTACTGCTGCAGTATATGTTTTAGCTGAACCCAATATTGAAATTACCGCTAAAGAAAATCCTAAAAAGTTTGAACCTGTATCACCTAGAAAAGTTTTTGCTGGTGTAAAATTAAATGGCAAAAATCCTACTAAAGCTCCAGCTAAAGCTGTTATTAACACTACTGATATTAATGCTGAGCCATTTAATACAAATATAACCATTAGTGAAATTGCTGATATAACAGCTATTCCAGAAGATAATCCATCTAAACCATCCATTAAATTTATTGCATTTGTTACGATAACAATCCATGCTATTGTAAGTAATACTGAAGTTATTTCATGTATTTCTGGTAAATTTATAAATGGTAATGTTATTCCCTCTATTCTAATTCCAGAAGCAGCAACTATTATAGCTCCAATTAATTGTCCTGTCAATTTTGTTATTGGTTTTATTGTTTTTATATCATCAACTACACAAAATGCTGATATAATTAATATTCCAGATAAAAATCCTAGAAGTTTTTTCCAATATTGTTGAAAATCAAATAAATTTATAGTGTGTTCCATACTCATTACAATAAGTAAATATATTGTTGAAATTAGAAATCCTAAAATTACAGCTGGTCCACCAAATTTAGGTATTGCTTTTTTATGTGCTCTTCTTTCGTCTTTTGGAATATCAACAGCTCCTACTTTTTTTGCTATTTTTATCATATATGGTGTAGTTACAAATGTTACTACAAATGCAAGAATAAATGCTATTGCTATATCTCCCCACATAATGTTTCCTCCAATTTTTATTTCATATTATTTTTTTCTATTTCTTCTACCATCTTAAGTCTTTCTTCATATCTTCCACCTTTAAATTCTGTTGCTAACCAATTTCTTATTATGCAAATTGCTTCATTTGTTGTAAGATAGTCTCCTCCTAATGTGATTACATTTATATCATCATCAGCTTTTGCAAATTTTGCTGATTCTTCATTCATTACTGCTGCAGCTCTTATTCCTTTAAACTTGTTTGCTACAACTGTCATTCCATAACCTGATCTACATACTAAAATTCCGCTATCACATTCTTTATTTTGTATTGCTTCTGCTACTTTTTTAGCATATATTGGGTAATCTGTTCTTTCTTCTGAATTTGTTCCATAATCTTTATATTCTATTCCACTTTCTTCTAAGTATTTTTTTATTTTTTCTTTTAATTTGTATCCTCCATGGTCTGCACCTAGTGCTATCATATGTATCCCTCCAATTTTTCTTTTTGTACAATATATCATATTTTTAATGTTATTACAATAATTTTGTAAATAAAAATAGAACAATTTGGAATATTCCAAACTGTTCTATTTTTATTTTTGTAATTATTTAAACATTCTGCGCCTATATCCTCTACAGATATCATCATACTTTTCGCATTTGTGTTTGCAACTCAAACAAAAATATCCTGGCACTTCGTGAAGTTTTCTTCCACAAAATGGTCTTTCTTTTTTTACTTTTTTTGTTTGCCGCTTCTCAATCATAATTACTATTCCTCCTGAAATTCTCCGAGTTATATACAAAACATCCCTTTAGATTTTTGTTTTTTTAATTTTAGCATTTTATTTTCAAATTGTCAAATATTACTTTATTTACAAGCATTATATGCATAATTATTATTAACAATTTTATCATAAGGAGCTTTTTGTTTTAACTCTCCTGCCTCACTTATAACATCTTGCAATTTATTAAAACTTTCCTCTTTCAATACTGGTGTTTCATTCCAAGCCTCTATATCTTTATAACTTTGTATTGCTGTTGCAAGTAAATCTAAATCTGTGTCTGGGAAGAAACTTTGAATTGCCTCTGCAATTTCTTTTGCAGTATGATCTTTTACCCATTTTTGACCTTTATAAATTGCATTTGTAAATTCTTGTATCATTTTTTCATTATTTTGTATATAGCTTTTTTTAGCAAAATATGCTGTATATGGTATTTCTCCTGCTTCTTTTCCTACTGAAGCAACAATATAACCTTTTCCTAATTTTTGAATATTTGAAGCTGTTGGCTCAAATAAAGTCACATAGTCTGCGGTTCCAGATGTAAAAGCACTTGCCATTAAATCAAATTTTATACTGTCATCTAATTTTAAATCTGTTTTTGGATTTAAGCCTTTTTGTTTTATAACATACTCTAATGTCATATAAGGCACTCCGCCTTTTCTTCCTGGTATTACTGTTTTTCCTTTTAAATCGCTCCAATTAAAATTATCATTTTTCTCTTTTGATACTAAAAACGAACCATCTCTTTTTGTTAGCTGTGCAAATACTTGAGTATAGTCTTCTTTTCCTTCGTTGTAGACATATATTGATGCTTCCGGTCCCGCAAATCCTATTTGAGATTCACCTGATAATACAGAAGTCATTACTGCATCTGCTCCCTGACCTGTTGTTAATTCTATTTCTATTCCACAATCTTTAAAATAACCATTATTGATTGCTACATATTGTGGGGCATAGAAAACAGAACGTGTTACTTCACTCATTTTTATTTTTTGCATTCCATCTTGTACGCCATTATTCTTGTTTGAGTTTTTAACAATTATAGCACCTATTGCAATAGCAACAAATATTACTATTATTAAAATTACAATTGCCTTCTTTTTCAATTTGAAATCCTCCTATTTAATTTTTTCCATTTTAAATTCTTTTTTGGATAAACTTTTCAATTAATAAAACTGCACCATACATTATTCCTGCTAATATTCCTAATATTATTACACTTGTCATTACTAAATCTAATTTAAAGACTTGCCCTCCATACACTATTAAATAACCAAGTCCTGCTTTTGATACTAAAAACTCTCCTGATATTACCCCTACTAAAGACAATCCTATATTTACTTTTAATGAATTTATAAATGTTCCTATATTTGATGGCATTACTATTTTTGTTAGTAATTGCAATTTGGTACATTGAAACGTTTTTGCCATTTTTATTATTTCTTTATCTGTTTTTAAAAATCCATTTAATATTTCTAGAATTGTTACTATTAATGATATTGCTATAGCCATAACTATTATTGCTGGTGTTCCTGAACCTACCCAGATTATTATAATTGGTCCAAGAGCAACCTTAGGCAAACTATTTAAAACAACTAAAAAAGGTTCAGATACTTTAGCTAAAAACTTTGACCACCATAATATTATTGCTATAATAAGTCCCATCATTGTTCCTAGTCCAAAGCCCACAATAGTCTCATATGCTGTAACTTTTATGTGTGTAAGTAAATTGTTTGAAGATAAATTCATAAAGGTTTTTAATATTCTACTTGGCTGACTTGTTATAAAACTATCAATTATTTTATTATTAGCTAAAACCTCCCAAATAGCCAAAAATCCAACTAAAATCATAATTTGTGTAACTAGTACTAATACTTTATTTTTTCTTATATTTTTTAAATATTTTTTTCGTTCTTGTGATATTTTATTTATTTTCATTCACTCCCAGCTCCTTCCATAAAACATCGAAGTATTTACTGAATTTTGGACTTTGTCTGCAATTTATTGGTGTTCTATTTTTTATCTCAAAATCTATTTTATGAATGTCTTTTATTGTCCCTGGTCTTTTACTTAGTACTAGTACTCTATCTGACATACTTATTGCTTCAGATATATCATGTGTTACAATAATAGCTGTTATTTTTTCTTTTCTTAATATTGAGTATATATCATTTGTTACCATTATTCTTGTTTGATAGTCTAAGGCTGAAAATGCTTCATCCAATAATAATATTTTTGGTTTTACTGCAAGTGTTCTAATTAATGCAACTCTTTGCCTCATTCCTCCTGAAAGTTCAGATGGGTATTTATCTTTAAATTCATATAAATGATATTTTTTAAGCAATTCCTCTACATATTCAATATTTTCTTTGCTTTTTATTCCCTTTATTTCTAACCCAAATAATGTATTACTTAATATATTTCTCCATTCTAATAAACAATCTCTTTGAAGCATATATCCTATTTTTGATGATATGCCATCTACTTTTTTATTTTCTATGTAGATTTCTCCCTCTGACTTTTTTTCTAAGCCTGCAATAATTGAAAGTAATGTTGATTTACCGCACCCACTTGGACCTATGATACTAACAAATTCACCTTCTTTTACTCTAAAATTTACGTTTTTTAAAGCTTGAACTTCGCCTTCTTTATTTTGATATTTTTTTCCTATATTTTTTACTTCTAATATTTCATTCATAAGTTGCCTCCTTTTTATTTATCCTACTATATTTTATGTAAAACATTTTTAATAGTTCCGGATTAATTATTAATAGCACAAAAAAAGTGATAGAAAACTTAAATAAAATTTTCTATCACTTTTTTATATTTCTGGTTCATCATTTGGAGTCTGTTCATCATTTGAGTTATTATGAGATTTTTCTTCTACTCTTTTTTGTACAGCATCATTTAAAACTTTTATATAATCTTTTCTTTTATCATCAGTTAATTTTTGTAAATTTTCTATTATTCCGCTATCTTTTAATTCTTTATATACTGTAAGTTCTTCATTATTTTCTACAAGTTCTTCTGTGTTATTTATAAAAATTTCTAATTGTGATTTTGGTAGCCTTCTCATCTTTTCCATATATTGCTTTAATTGCATATTAGCATCTCTACCTCTTATTTGATCCCTTATACTGGTAATATCTGTTCCTCTTAATTTTTTTCTTACATATGTTTCAATAGCTTTAATAAATTTGTCTTCTTCTTTTTTTGTTAATTGTGTCATATTTCTTGACTGAGGAATTACAAAATCTCCGATTTCTTGATAATTATTAGCAACCTTCTTTGCTATTTCTTCTAATATTTGTACTTTCAAATTTGATTTATCAACTTTGTTTTTTTCATCTTTTTCACTAATTTTTTTATATTCTTCATACACCATTTCCGGAAAGTTTATTTCAATCATTTCTTCTTCTGATAAATATCTTGCTAATGTGCTTATTTTTGTTCCTCCAAATCTTTTATAATTTATAGCCATTTTTTTTGCAATTATAGCTTGTTCTAATTTTCTTATACTAGAATTTTTTTGAACAATTTTTGTCATTTCTAATTTATGTACTAATTCTGATTCATTTGTATCACTACAATTTTCATATATTTGCTTTAATTCTTCTTCAACTTGTTTTTGTTTTAATTCTTCATTCTCAAGATTATTTATTAATTCTATTTTTTCTTTTCTATTTACATCTCCATTTTCGATTATATTTTCAATTATTTGATCTGGTACATCTACTTCACTATCTGCAACAGCCTTAGGGATTATTTTATCTGGTATTTCATCAAGCTTTGATATTGTAGTTGCCGTTTTTTCAAATACTTTATTAGGGATTTCTTCTTTTTCTAGAATTCCTTTTAGAATTTCTGTTGCATTTTCAGGATTTTTTCTAACATATTCTATAACTTTTTGTGCAGCACTTTGTTCTGCATCTTTTATTTCATCATCTTCTAAACTTCTTTTATAAACCTCATCAATTTGATTTACTACTTTAGTTGTTTTATCTTGTCTATTAAATAGTTTTTCTATAAATTCTTTCCACATAATAAATCTCCTTCAGATTATTTTATACAACATTTTATTTTAAATGTCAATTCATTTCAATTCCATTTTTGTAAATTAATTCCGCTATCTGGTATATTAATCTTTGTTGAGATGGAGTACATTTTCCTAATAATTCTATAAAATCATCTTTCATATAATCTTTTGATTTCATATTACTCCCTGTTAATAAATATCCTGGTGAAACACCTAATATTTCAGCTAGTTGTGTTAATCTTTTTAAATTAATTTGAGCATTTCCTCTTTCTACTCTACTTAAATATGCAACTGATACATCTATTTTTTCAGCCAAAGTTTCTTGCTTTAATTTATTTTTTATTCTTGTTTTTTTAATTCTTCTTCCAATTACACTATAATCAGGTAACATATACCACACCTCTTTCCTTGTTTGTAAATATAGCACTTATAGAATAATATGTCAATATATTTTTACTAATAACTTCTAATCAAAATATTTAATAAATTGTTTTGCCTTTATTAAATTATAATGAAGATATATTCCATTATTTTCATAATTTATGTATCTGGAAAAATCGTAATTTTCCTGCCAGTCTTCATTTCCTGTATATACTACAATTGGTATTACTATTGGATATCTTAATGATTTTTTCATCATATTATTATTCCAGTAATTTATTATTTCCATTGCCAAATTAAATATCTTATATATTAAATTATTATCTTTTGTATTTGAAATTTTTATAAATATATAAATTTCTTTTCCTTTTATTTTATACAAAAAACTCTCTTTTTCCTTTTGAATTATATTACTACAATCTTCTAAATTATTTTTTTCTATTGGGTCTGATAATTTTAAATATGAGTTCAAGAATTTTAGTATTTTACTTTTATTTTTTAATGACTCTTTTATTTTTATTTGTTGTTTTTCTAATACTTCATCTGTTCTAATATAATTTTCTTTTTCTTCTTCTAAATAATTGATTTTTTTAATATTTTCTACTTTTTTATTATTTGTATAGTCCATGTAGTCATTATATGAAAAATAATACAATCAATCACTCCTTTCATTTTTTTCTACGGTATTTTTTGGATTTTTAACTAGATTTAAAATTGGATTTTTGATATAAATCTTATTCGATTTGAATTTTATAATAATATTATTATAAATTCATATTAACATAAAAAGGTAAAGATTTCAATTATTTTTGAAATCTTTACCAATATTATAAGAGTAATTTGTAGAAGTTTGTTACTTATTGTAACTTTTTGTCTTAAATCATTCCTTTATTATTAAAATAACTACTTATTTCTTCAAGTTCTTCAAATTCTTTTTGTCTTAATATGTCATAAACTACAATAGAAACAGAATTAGATAAGTTTAATGACCTTAATGTTGGTCTCATTGGAATTCTAATTGTTTTATCTATGTATTTTACTAGTACATCTTCTGGCAAGCCTTTAGTTTCTTTTCCAAATAATACAAATACTTCATCCATTTCTTTATAGTTTGGTTCTGAATAAACGTTTTTTCCTTTAGTTGTTACAAAAAACATATTATTTTCTTCTGGTTTATATTTTTCTAAAAACTTTTCAAATGAATCATGTTCTTCTATTTCTAATTTGTCCCAGTAATCTAACCCAGCTCTTTTTACTGCTTTTTCTGAAATGCTAAAACCTAATGGATGCACTAAATGTAATTTTCCTCCTGTTGCAGCACATGTTCTTGCAATATTTCCTGTGTTTTGTGGTATTTCTGGTTCTACCAATACTACATTTAATCTCATTTTTCTTCCTCCATATTTTTTATTTATCCTAATTTTTATATTTTTTAATAAATTGAGAGAACTATATTTTTATAGTTCCCTCTGCCCAATTTACTTTTCACAATAATATCATATCGCTCTTTATAAAGTCAACCTTTTTAGTAACTACCTTATAAAAATTTATCAGATTTCCTTTACTATCAAGTATTGTTCCTTTTTTTGCCTCAATTCTACCTGCTATTTTTATGTGCATTTCTGGTTTTATTTTTCTATCATCTTCAACTAGATCTTTCCAAATAACTACAGGAAAAGAATTATTCTTTCCGCTATTGTTTCTTATACTAACCTGTATATTCTCTACATTTCTTCCAGAACTTGTTGTTTTAACTTTTGAGGTATTTAACACCTTTCCAAGTAAAATTATTTTATTTTCATCTACTTCTTTTTCTGGAATAATTTCTAATGATAAAACAACAACTTGATAAAGTTTTCTTCTTTTTCCATTAATGTAATCTCCATAAGAATTAAACTTTCCTATTATCCGAACCTTTTTACCTATCAAATTTTGTTTCTTACCTATTACACTCTTATTTACAGAACATTGTATATAATCACTTGTTCCACTCGGTCTTCTTGATGCTATAGTAAATACATAAAACCCTTGATTTTCAAAATAATGATCATATTTAAACTCGGTTTCTACTGTTCCTTCTAGAATAATTACATTATTTGCTGAAAATTTCAAGTTTTCTTTTTTTCTTTTTTTCATTTCGTATCTCCTTAGTTGCTTCATTTTAAAATGTCTAAAATATGAAAAAGTAAATTGTTAATATTTAGCAAATAAACTTTGCTATACTGCCATATGCTTCTATGCATTGCATATTTTATATTATAACCTATTTTGAATATTATGTCAATTTTTGTCTAACATATTCATATAGCACAACCCCAGTTGCAACAGAAGCATTCAAACTCTCAGTTTTTCCCAACATAGGTATTTTTATCTTTTCTTCTGCCATATCTTGAATATTAGTTTCAACACCATTTGCTTCATTTCCTATAACAATAACCTTTTTATCAAATTTCACATCATATAAGCTTTTTTCAGTTTGCAAAGAAGTTACAACTAATTTAAATTTATGTTTTCTTACTTCTTTTAAAGTTTTTTCTAAATTTTCACATTCAATAATTTTAACTCTAAATATTGCCCCCATTGTTGAACGAACAACTTTTGGATTATAACAGTCTGCTGTTCCCTTAGACACTAATATTTGGTTAAGCCCTACACTATCTACTGTTCTTAATATTGTCCCTAAATTTCCTGGGTCTTGTATATCATCTAATGCAACAATTATATCTTGTGTATAATCTATTTCCGCTTCTTGTTCATTTGAATTATTTCTTTCTATAATTGCTAATATTCCTTGAGGTGTATTTACTTCAGTTATACTCTTAAAAATCTTGTCACTAACATACACACATTCATATTTAGCAATTTCATACATCAATTCTTTTGGAATAATGTCAGCATTTTGGCAATTATCGCAAATAACAATTTGTTTAATTTTAGCTTTTTCTTCTATCGCTTCTTTTATCAACTTAATTCCTTCAATAATAAATTCTTTACTTATGTCTCTATATTTTTTATCTTTTAATTTTTTTATATGTTTTATAAATTCATTATCTTTACTTGTAATAACTTGCATTTTTTCTCCTCTTTCAAACAATTTTTATTAGTTACAATTGTTTTAAAAACTCTGTAACATCATTTAATATTTGTCTTTCGTTTGTTGTGCCTATTTCAAGTGTAATCATTGTTTTTATTCCTGGTGAAAATTTTATTCTGTTTTTATATGTTTTTAGTAATTTTTGTAAGTCTATTTCATATTTGCTTTGTTCAAAGGTAAATACTACAGCAGTTCTCTTACTTGCTATTTTACTTATTGAAAATGGCTTTGCTAAGTATTTTATTCTTGCTATATCTAATAAATTTTCTAATTCAGCTGGCATATTTCCAAATCTATCTATTATTTCATCAACCACATTTTGTATATCTTCTTCTTTTCTACATAATGCTATATTTTGATAGATTTCTATTTTTTGTGCTGAGTCTTCTATGTATTCATCTGGAATATAGCTTGTTACATTTAAGTCAATTTGAATGTCTATATCTGGTTCAATTTCAGTTCCTTGCAATTCTTTTACTACTTCATCTAATAGATTACAATATGTATCATATCCTACTTGTTCTAAGTGACCTGATTGGATTTCTCCAAGTAAACTTCCTGCTCCTCTTATTTCCAAGTCTCTCATTGCGATTTTAAATCCTGAACCAAATTCAGTAAATTCTTTTATTGCTTTTAGTCTTTTGTCTGCTTCTTCTGATAACATTTTATCTTTTCTATATGTTATATATGCATAAGCTTGTCTGTCAGACCTTCCTACTCTTCCTCTTATTTGATATAATGCTGCTAATCCCATTCTATCTGCATTTTCTACTATAATTGTATTAGCATTTGCAATGTCTATACCAGATTCTAATATTGTTGTGCATACTAACACATTTGATTTTTTGTCAATAAAATCTTGCATTATTTCTTCTATTTGATTTCCTGACATTCGTCCGTGCGCATAACTTACTTTTGCCTCTGGAACTAATCTTGATATTTCATCTGCCTTTTTTTGTATTGTGTCTACTCTATTATAAATATAGAACACTTGACCATCTCTTTCTAACTCTTTTGTTATTGCTTCTTTTATAACTTCTTGATCATACTCTAATACATAAGTTTGAACTGGTTTTCTGTTATGAGGTGGCTCATATATTACTGACATATCTCTTATTCCAACTATTGACATATGCATTGTTCTAGGAATTGGTGTTGCTGTCATTGTTAATACATCTATATTTGATTTATATTCTTTTATTTTTTCTTTTGCTTTTACTCCAAATCTGTGTTCCTCATCTATTATTAATAATCCAATATCTTTAAATTCTACATCTTTGCTAAGCATTCTATGTGTTCCAATTACAATATCAACTTCTCCTAGTTTTAATTTTTTTACTACTTCATCTTGATATTTTTTACTCTTAAATCTGTTTAGTATATCTACTTTTATTGGGAATTCTGCCATTCTGTCTCTAAATTCTTCATATTGTTGTTGTGCTAATACTGTTGTTGGTACTAAATATGCGACTTGTTTATGGTCCATAACAGCTTTAAAGGCTGCTCTTATTGCAACTTCTGTTTTTCCATACCCAACATCACCACAAAGTAATCTGTCCATTGGCCTTTGATTTTCCATGTCTTTTTTTACTTCTTCAATACATCTTAATTGGTCATCTGTTTCTTGATATGGAAAACTATTTTCAAATTGACTTTGCCATGGTGTATCTTTACTAAACGCATAGCCTTTTGCTTTTTCTCTTTTTGCATATAATTCTATTAATTCTTTTGCAACAGCTCTTAAATTTTTCTTTACTTTTTCTTTTGTTTTAATCCAATCTTTACTTCCTAAGCTATTTATTGGTGGGTTTATTGCATCTCCTCCAACATATTTTCTTATTGAATCTAATTGGCTAGTTGGTACATATAAGATTGCATCATCTTTATATTTTAATTTTATATAATCTTTCGTTGTTCCATCTGCAGTAATAGTATTTACACCAATAAAAATTCCTATTCCATAATTTTTGTGTACAACATAATCTCCTATTTCTAAATCAGCAAATACTACTTTTTCTCCTTCTTTATATGCTTTATTTGCAAAAGTTTTCTTTTTCTTTCCTTCAATTAATTCATCAGCAGATACTACAACTTGATTTATTTCAAAATTTTCAAATCCGTTTGGTAATTTTCCTATTGTTATTGTTACTATTTTTTCTGTTGATTTTACTATTATTGTTTTATCTAGTTTTTCATCTATTGTACAAGCTATTTCTTCTTTTTCTAAGATTTCTTTTAATTTTTTTGCTTTTTCTTTTGTTGATACCATTACATATATGCTTTTTTGTTCTTTATTCCATCTTTTTATATCTTCAAATAAATTTTCAATTTCACTTTTATAATAATTTATTTGTCTATAATTAAATGTATATTTTTCAGCTTGTCTATTTGTAACTATATCTTGCTTTTCAAAATAGATTACTGATTTTTCATTTTCTAATTGATTTAAATCTATACTAATTATATTTTCTAATGCTTCTGGTATTATTTTTTCTTTTTCTATTAAATTTTTTATTAAATTCGAATTATCTTGTAATATATTTCTTTGTCTTGCTTCAATTTTGCTTATTTCATCTAATATAATTAAATAATTATCATTTAGATATTCTAATAAAGTTGATTGCTTATCATAAAATTCATTAAAGTATTTATCTATTTTTGAAATATAATTTCCAGATTTTATTTGTTCAATATCTTTTTTTATTGTTTCTTCTTGATTTTCTTCTACTAGTTTTTTTGTTATTTTTTTACAAATTTCATCTATTGAATTATCTAAAACAAATTCATGTGCTGGATAAATTTTTATCTTATCTAATGTATTTATTGACCTTTGACTTGTAATATTAAAGTTTCTAATAGAATCAACTTCATCTCCCCAAAATTCTATTCTAACTCCTAAGGTTTCATTTATAGAAATATCAACAATTCCACCTCTTACACTGAATTGTCCTCTTCCTTCTATAAATTCACATCTTGAATAACCTAAATTTACAAGTGTTTTCTTTAATTCTTCTAAATTATATATGTCACCAACTTTAAATTCTAATATGTTTTTAAAAAGAATTTCTTTTGGTGGTAATTTTTGCATTAATGCCTCTATTGTTGTTACTACTATTAGATTTTTTTTATCTTTTATTTTGTTTAATGTTTCAATTCTTTCATATGGTAAATCTTTGCTTTCTGCAACAAAATCATATGTTACTATTTCTTTTTTGGGAAATAATACAGCTTTTTCTTTTTCGAAATTTTCTATAATTTCTAGTATTTGTTTGGCTTGTATTTCATTGTATGTTATTAGTAAAATCGGCTTTTTGTTGTATTGATTTATTGCTGATAATAATTCTACCATTCCAACGTCAGTTAAGCCCGATATTGATATCGGACTTTTTTTATTTTCTATTTGATTACTTAAATCTACAAATTTATTTGATTTTCCTAGTTCTCCTATTATTGTATTCATTTAACTTTTCTCCTCTTTTGATTTTATTATTATACTATATTTTTTATTCAAATGAAAGTATTTAAAATAATTTTTTGATTTTTTTATAAAATTATGCTATAATTTAATTATCAAGGCTAATAAGCTTATTTTTAGGAGGAATTTTTTATGCAAGATAATATTGATAAGATTATTGTAACTTTACCTACAAATTCACCTATTGAACGGTGGAAAAACCAAGCATTAGATTATTTGTTTGATGATAATCTGAATAATTTTCAATTTAATAGTTTATCATCTTTCATTGATAAGGAGATAGCAATGTATAACATTTGCCACCTAAGCGCTTACAATGAAACATATAAAAAATTGCTAAAGGATTTAGAATTGGATTGTCCGAATAAAGTGGCTATAATAACAAATTTTAATTACATAGTTGCTTCTCCATCTGATTCTACTCCAAGGATTCTCGGTAATATTTTGTAAGAAAACAATAATTATTTTTAAAAATTCTATAAGGGAGACAAAATTGTCTCCTTTTCTATTGCTTTTTTATGTAAAGTGTGTTATAATGATAATGTACTTAAAAACATATGCAGAAAGTCCCTCAACAACAATAATATGGGGGCAGAAGGGAAAGTTTATGAATAATTATACTTGCAAAACAATTGGAACAAAATGTAGAGAATGTAGAGGTGCTTGTTTAGATAAAACAAATCCTTCTCAGACACAAAAAAATGCAAGGAAAATGTTTGGGATTACACCAAACAGCTGCGTACCAGATGAAGATGGTACAAGTAGATGTCCATATGCTGCAAAATAACAGCAATATTATTTTTAAGGAGAGATAGCACTAAGCTTCTCTCCCCTTTCTTTTTTTACCATTTCACAACTAATTTATTAAATTTTGAATGTATATAATTTGTTAATTTATTCATAAATTCATTTGGTTGTATTTCTTTTTTTGCAACCATATCTAAGCCCTTTTCCCAGCTTGCAGTAAGTTTTGGATTTAACATATCAGGCATTGAATTATTTACAATGTCATAAATTATTTCTCCTTTTTCTGTCGGTGTAATAATTTGTGTTTTTGAATTTATTTGTATATATTTAATTTTTTCTAGCTTTTTCATTATTTCAGCTCTAGTAGCACTTGTTCCTATTCCAGCCCCTTTTATTTGTTCTCTTAGTTCTTCCTCTTCAATTAATTTTCCTGCATTTTCCATTGCTAATATAATTGAACCAGAATTATATCTTGATGGAGGCGAAGTTTCTGCCTCTTTTGTCTCGTAATTTATACAATTAACTTTTTGACCTTTTTTTAGATTTTTTGATATATCTAAGTTAGTATTTTGTGAGTTTTCCTCTTTTTCATCACTATCTGTTGATTTCTTATTTTCAACAGGTTTTAATATCTCTAAATAGCCTTGATTTAAGCAAACTTTTCCACTTGCATAAAAGGTTTCATTTTCTACATTTACTGTAACTTGAATCTTATTGTATTCTGCTGGTGGATAAAAAATTGCTAAAAACCTTTTTACAATTACTTTATATACTTGTTTTTGTAAGTCTGGTAATTTATCATAATTTTCATACCCTTGACCTGTTGGAATTATTGCATAATGGTCTGTTATTTTACTATCATTTACATATTTTGTTTTTGCTAAATTGTTTGTTGGATATTTTTCTTCTATCATTTTCTTTAAATAGCCTTGAACTTCTTCATCTTTATAGCCTCTTGTAATTCCATTCAAGTTTTTAGAAATTTCTTTTGCAACGGCTGTTGATAAAACTCTTGCATCTGTTCTTGGATATGTAACTAATTTTTTTTCATATAAATTTTGTATTATTTCTAGTGTCTCATCTGGCTTTATTTTAAATCTTTTTGTACATTCATTTTGAATTTCTGCTAAGTTAAATAATAATGGTGGATTTTCTTTTTGTTTTGATTTTTTCAATTCTGTAATTATTGCATCTTTTCCTTGAAGAGATACTATAAAATCTCTTGTTTTTTTTTCATCTTTAAATCCTGTTTCATTATATAAATCAATACTTTCAAATACTTTTGATTTTTCATTAACTTTCCATTCTGCTTTAAATGATGAATTTTCATATCCAAATTCTCCAACAATTTTATAATATTTAGTTTTTACAAAATTTCGAATCTCCCTTTCTCTTGAAACTATCATTCCTAGAACACAAGTCATTACACGTCCTACTGAAATTGAAGCTTTTTCTTCATTTATTTTTGTTGCTAATGTTCTTCCATAAATTATTGAAAGAAGTCTTGAAAAATTTATTCCTATCAAATAATCTTCTTTTGCTCTTAAATACGCACTATCTGAAAGACTATCATATTCTGATGACTCCTTTGCTTCTCTAATTCCTCTTTGTATTTCTTCTTCTGTTTGTGAATCAATCCAAACTCTTTTCATTTCAGCTTTTGGATTTGGATGAGCCATCATTACAACAAGTCTTTGTATATATTCTCCCTCTCGTCCAGAGTCGCCTGCATTATATATAACATCTATATCTTCTCTTTGCATTAAACTTTGAACTATATTAAATTGATTTTGTACTGCTGGTATTATCTCATATTTCCACTCTGTTGGTATAAATGGAAGTGTGTCTAGTCTCCAATATTTTAATTTTTCATCATATTTTTCTGGGTAACTCATTGTTACTAAATGTCCTACACACCAAGTTATAATCCAATCCTCTGATTCTAAATAGCCATTTTTTCTATTTGTATTTATCTTTAACGCTTTTGCAAATTCCATTGCAACAGACGGCTTTTCTGTTATTAATAATTTTTTGCCCATTAATTATCTTTCCTTTTCTTGTAAATATTGTAATGCAATATTTCTTACTTTCTCTTTTTCTTTAAATTCAAATCTATCTATTATTTTATTTATATAATCATTTTCTTTTATAATTTTAAAACTTGGCTTATAGTTTATATCAAAAATAAAAGCCAATACTGACATAACTTTGTCTATACCACAAAAAGCCTTATTTTTATCTCTTTTTATTAATTCTCTTTCTTCTATTTTTTTCATTACTTTAGAAGATATTTCGGTATTATTTATATCTTTTTCTTCTCCATTCCAAAACATGCTTACTGCTTCATACAATATATCTATTTTATCAGCATCTCTTATTATTTTTGCAAATAGTGATTCTTCTTCATTTAGTCCTTCTTCTATTTCAAATTTATTATGATTTTTTATTGCCATTTTTATTAGTTTATCATATTTATCTGTTTTAATATATTTTCTCATATCTTTATTAAGAATTTCTACCCCATAATCACCATGATCAAAGCTTCTATTGTCATTATATGTTTGATACTGTGTATATTGTTCAAATCTTGCTATATCATGTAATAAACCAATTAATGCTGCTATTTGTATTTGGTCATCAGATAAATTTAATTCAACTGCTATTTGTTTTGATATATTCATTACTCTTATTGAATGCCCTTGTTTTCTTCTTATATTTTTGTTCGTCAAATCATAATTTTCTGTATATTTTAAAAACTCAGTTTTTGCTTTTTCTAGATTCACTATCATTTTTATCACCTATTTTGTATTGTATCATATTATATTTTATTTTAAAAGAGGATTTATGACTTATTTTTTAAAATATATTGAAACATAAGGCTTTTTGTTATATAATACCATTTATATTAGAGAGATTTCGAAAGGAGAAAAATTATGGCTTATAATTTTAAAGAAATAGAAAAAAAATGGCAAGCAAAATGGGACAAAGAAGGAACTTTCAATGCCAAAGATGATTACACAATGAAAAAATGGTATGGATTAATAGAATTCCCATACCCATCAGGACAAGGATTACACGTTGGACACCCACGTAGTTATACTGCTTTAGACATAATTGCAAGAAAAAGAAGATTACAAGGATATAATGTTTTATTTCCAATAGGATTTGATGCATTTGGTCTTCCTGCTGAAAACTATGCAATAAAGACAAATGTTCATCCTAAAATAACAACAGCTCAAAACATAGCTCACTTTACAGAGCAATTAAAATCTTTAGGATTTTCTTTTGACTGGTCTAGAAAAATAGACACAACAGATCCTGAATATTATAAATGGACACAATGGATTTTCATTCAATTATATAAACATGGTTTAGCATATAAAACAACAATGCCTATCAACTTCTGTACAGGATGTAAAGTTGGATTAGCAAATGAAGAGGTCGTTAATGGTGTTTGTGAAAGATGCGGTAGCCCTGTTGTTCAAAAAGAAAAATCCGAATGGATGCTTAAAATTACAGATTATGCTCAAAAATTAATTGATGATTTAGATGATGTTGATTTCTTAGAAAAAATTAAGGTACAACAAAAAAATTGGATTGGTAGATCAGAAGGTGCTGAAGTTAATTTTAAAATTGCTAATATGGATAAGAATTTAACTGTTTATACAACAAGACCAGATACTTTATTTGGTGCAACTTATATGGTTATTTCTCCAGAACATCCAATTTTAAAAGAGTTAGAAGATAAGATTGAAAACTTAGATGAAGTTCAAGAATATCAAAAACAAGCTAGTTTAAAATCTGCTTTTGAACGTTCTGAATTAAATAAAGAAAAAACTGGTGTTGAAATTAAAGGTATTAAAGCTATAAATCCATTAACAAATAAAGAAATTCCAATTTGGATTTCTGATTATGTATTAATAACATATGGTACTGGTGCAATAATGGCCGTTCCAGCACATGATACTCGTGATTATGAATTTGCTAAAAAATTTAATTTACCAATTGTGCAAGTTGTTGATGGTGATAATGTTGATTTATCAAAAGAAGCTTTCACTGATGTTGCAACAGGTAAACTTATCAATTCTGATTTCTTAAATGGATTAGAAGTTAAAGATGCTAAGAAAACTGTAATCGAATATTTAGAAAAAAATAAGATTGGCACTAAAAAAGTTAATTATAAATTACGTGATTGGGTATTTTCTCGTCAAAGATATTGGGGTGAACCTATTCCAATGGTTTATTGTGAAGATTGTGGTTGGGTTCCACTTGATGAAAAAGATTTACCTTTAAAATTACCAGAAGTTGAAGAATTCACACCTGGAGAAAATGGAGAATCTCCTTTAGCAAAACAAACAGATTGGATTAACACAACTTGTCCTCACTGTGGTAAACCTGCAAAAAGAGAAACAGATACAATGCCTCAATGGGCTGGTTCTTCATGGTATTTCTTAAGATATATGGACCCACATAATGATAAAGAACTTGCATCAAAAGAAGCTTTAGAATATTGGTCACCTGTTGATTGGTACAATGGTGGTATGGAACATACTACTTTACACTTATTATATTCAAGATTCTGGCATAAATTCTTATATGATATTGGTGTTGTTCCAACAAAAGAACCTTATCAAAAACGTACTTCTCATGGTATGATTTTAGGTACAAATGGTGAAAAGATGTCTAAATCAAAAGGAAATGTTATAAATCCAGATGATATTGTAAATGAATTTGGTGCTGATACATTTAGAGTTTATGAAATGTTTATGGGGCCTTTTGATCAAGTTGCAGCCTGGTCTATGGAAAGTATTCGTGGTTGTGGTAAATTCTTAGACAGAGTTTGGAACATGCAAAATATGTTAGTTGATGGAGATACTTACTCTAAAGAAACTGAAAAAATGATGCATAAAGCTATTAAGAAAGTTTCTCAAGATATTGAAGATATGAAATTTAATACTTCTATATCTACATTTATGACAATTGTTAATGAATTCTACAAAATTGGAAAAATTAATAAAGCTGAATTCAAAACATTTTTAACTTTATTAAATCCATTTGCACCACATATAACAGAAGAACTTAATAAAATCTCTGGATTCGAAGCTGATATTTCTACATATGCTTGGCCAGAATACGATGAATCAAAAACAGTTGATGATGAAATAACTTTACCAATTCAATTTAATGGAAAATTAAAAGCAACTATTACTATTTCTGTTGATGAAGATGAATCTTCTGTAAAAGAAAAAGTCCATAATGCTATTGATTCTAAATTAGATGGAAAAAATATTATTAAAGAAATTTATGTTAAAAATAAAATTTATAATATTGTTGTTAAATAATTTTATGATTTTTAAATATAAATATCTACCCTATTGAATTTGAAGTTCAATAGGGTATTTTTTTGGAAATTAATACGCTTGAACTGCTGAATTTAAAACATAGAATTTGTCATCATGATTATCTAGTCTTTTTTCGCATTTTTCTACTCTTTCTTTTATTGAACTAATTTGTTTTGTATGTCCTGTAACTACATCTAATAAAATTTCAAGTTTTTCTCCATGTTCTACTTCTATTCTAGCCACAGTTTGACTTATTTTTGTCATTTCTATTTTCATTTCTTGTTGATTTTCTTCAATTTTATCAACTCTGCTTATTAATTTTTCTTGACCTTCAAATAATTGTTTTTGACCTTTGAACAATTCTTCTTGCCCTTTTTTTAATTCGTTTAATATATTGTCTCTTTCATTTTGACCTTTGAACAACTCATTTTGACCTCTAAATAGCTCATCTTGCCCTTTTTTCAAATCCTTTAGCATTTCAATAACTTCTTTATCTGCCATCTTTTTCCTCCTTTCTAAATATTTGATATAAAACATATCATGTCATCATTATACAATATTACCTAATAAGTGTCAATAAAAACATTTAGACAATTTTCGACATTTGTCAACCTTCCTTTACATTCCCAATAATTACACCATAAATCTATTTTCAAAAAAATATTTTTTGTCATTAAAACTTAATATTATTTTAATATCTTTGTAATATTTATTGCTATATTTTATTGTATAATATATTTAGTAGAATTATAAGGAGAAATATATGAGTGTAGAATCAGATTTAAGAAAAGATGGAATTGAAGTAATAAAAAAATTAGACACTTTAAGAATTAATTCAATAGCACGAAATATATCTATTAGATTGTGTGAAACCTTTCCAAATTTCAATCTTAATCAAAACGATTTATTTATAAAATTATCAAGATTAAATATGTATATTGCAAAAATGCCTGAAGGTATGGCAGAGGCAAATTATTTTTATAAAAACACTTCTATTTATTTTAATGAACATATCGCTGATGAAGATTTAGAAGAATTTGCAATTCACGAGTGTATTCACTACATTCAAGAAGTTAAAGATAAAAATAATTACTTACTTAGAATGGGGCTTTGCGATTATACTGAATTTAAAATATATGGTTTAGGCTTAAATGAAGCTTCAGTACAATTAATGGCTTCAAAAGTAATAAGTATACCAAAGGATTTTGTTAAATATTTTAATATAAGTTTCGAAACCACAAGTCCTTCATATTACCCTCTTGAGTGCTGTCTGGTAAATCAACTTGCATATTTAATTGGTGAAGATGTTTTATTTGAAAGTACAATAAATAGCAATAATAATTTTAAAAATCAATTTATAAATGCTACATCTTATAAAGATTTTATGAATATTCAAAATTCAATAGATGTTATTTTAGAAGCTGAAGAAGAAATAATTAAAATTAATAATAAAATTATTCAAATAGATGATAGAAATAAAAAAGTTGATAATATGATTGCAAAAATAGATGAACTAAAAAAGAAAATCACATCAACATTTATAAAAACTCAAAATTTAATTGTTACTAGCTATTTTAATAAAGCTTTTAATACTATTAAAACTCTAGAAGATGTTGAAAATTATAGAAGAAAACTATATAATTTTAAAGACTATTTAGGTTCAACAGATGGTTACACTTTCTTTAATGATTATTATGTTTCTAAAATGGTTGATTTAGAACATAAATATAATTTATTAGAAAAAGGAATTGCTGAAAGTTCGTTATCTATATTGCCTGAAAAGACTTCAAAATTAGCCAAAATTATTAATTTTATTAAAAAATTCTTTATTAGAAATTCTAATGAAATAGAAAAAAATGAAAATGATATTTAATTATCATTTTCATTTTTTAATTTTTCTATAATTTTTTCAGCAACATCTCTTCCTGAACGAGCTGCCCAAGCTACAGTTCCTTTACATCCTGCTAAATCTCCACCAGCAAAAATTTTAGAGTTTGAGGTTTGATAATTTTCATCTATGTAGATATTCCCCCATTTATTTAAAGTCAATCCTAAATCAAAAACTTCATCACTTACTGTACTTCCTAAAGCCATAACAACATAGTCTGTATCTATAAAATAGTTAATGTTTTCTATATTTACAGGAACTTCTCGTGTCTCTCCCTCTTTTTTTACTAATTCTGTCTTTATTAATTCTAGTTTTTGAACATTATCTTGCCCAATTATTTTTACAATGTTATTTTGAAATAAGAAATTAATTCCTTCTTTTTTTGCATCTTCTATTTCCTTTTTTTCTGCAGGCATCTGTTTTTCTGCTCTTCTATATATGACATTTACTTGTTTTGCTCCGTAATTTTTTAATTGTTCTTGCACAATCCATGGCAACATTTCCACCGCCGATTACAGAGACTATTTTTCCTATATAATTTGGATGTGTATTAAATTCTAGTAATTCGTTTCCACCAAATACACCTTTTAAGTTTTCACCTTCTACACCCATTTTTCCAGACTTATTTGCTCCTATGCATAAAAATATTGCATCAAATTGATTTTCTAATTCCTCTAATTTTAAATTTTTTCCAAGTTCCATTTCATATTTAACTTGAACACCTAAATCTAAAATTTGCTTTACAGTATTTTCTACAACATTTTTATCTAATCTAAAATTTGGAATTCCATGTACTAAAATTCCTCCTAAATAATTATACTTCTCAAAAATTGTAACTTGTATTCCCTCTTTTGCTAAAAATGCTGAACAAGTTAACCCTGCTGGTCCTCCACCTATAATAGCAACTTTTTTAGATTTTAATTCTTCATTTGTTTTCTGTGGCATATAATCTTTCAATTTCAAATTTTCTTCTATTGCTTTATCAAAAACAAATGCTTCTAAATCACCTATATTAACTGGTTCTCCTTTTATTCCTCTAACACAACTACCTTGACATTGCTTCATATGTGGGCATATTCTACCACATACTCCGGGTAATACTGTCGTTTGGCATAAAATTTTATATGCTTCTTTGTAGTTTTCTTCTTTTATTTCCTTTATAAAATCCGGTATATTATTATTTAAAGGACATCCTTTTAGTGAGCAAGGTTTTACTTTGCAATTTAAGCAATAATTTGCTTTTTCCTGTATTTCTTCCATTTTTAATCCTCTTATTTTTCTATTATATATATATTTATTTTAATATAAAAATTCAAGGTAGTCAATGGGACTGACTACCTTTTATAAAACGATTGGACCATCTCTAAATCATGAATAAAATCAACTTTTTTACTCTCATCTCTAAGCAATGCAGCTGGATGCCAAGTAGACATATACATTATTCCCTTTTTTTCAATCCATTTTCCTCTTGAAGCAGTAATTCCATACTCTTTTCCTAAAATATTTTTTAAAGCAACACTTCCTAAAAGTACAATAATTTTAGGTTTTACTAAAATAACTTGATTTCTTAAATAATTTAAACAAGCAGTAGCCTCATCATCTTCTGGATTTCTATTTGCTGGTGGTCTACATTTTACAATATTTGCAATATATACCTCTTCTCTTTTTATTCCTACAATTCCAAATGCCATGTTCATTAATTTTCCTGCTCTACCAACAAATGGCTCTCCTAACCTATCTTCATCTGCTCCAGGACCTTCACCTATAAACATTATATCTGCATTTTTATTGCCTACTCCAAATACTATATTTTGTCTTGTTTTACACAATTTGCATTTATTACAATTTATTATTGATTTTTCTAATTCTTCCCATGTTTCAAACATTTTTTGCTCCCTTATAAAACAATTATATTAATCTTTAATACATTTTTCTATTAATTTGATTTTTATATTTTCATTTGTATTTATTTCAGCTTTTGTTCCTATTGGAATTACTATTTTATTTTCTATGTGTCCAAAATTATTGGATTTTATAATTGGAAATTTATATTTATTTTCTAGAACATCTAATATAATTTTTTCTAATGTTATACCACTTTGATGTTCATAATTTCCAATCCATAATCCTTTTATTTTATCAAATACTCCATTTTGTTTCATATAATATAATGAATTACTTACTAATACTGGGTCTGACTCATAGCCTAATTCTTCTAAAAATAAAATTTTATCTGTAAAATCTATTGAATATTTTCCACATACCAATTCTTTTGTTAAAGAAAGATTTCCGCCTATAAGTTCTCCTTTGACTTTTCCCTCTTGAATTGTTATATAATTCTCATTTTCTGGTTCAAATTCTAAACTTCCATTTAAAAATCTATTTAGGGCTTGTTTGTAACTAAAATCTGTTTCATCTGTTGCTATTGTTTTAAAATTTGTTCCACTAAAAGTTACTAATCCAGTCTTTTCAGTTATTATATTTGTAAGAGAAGTTATATCACTATAACCACATATTATTTTTGGATTTTGTTTTATTAATTCATAATCTAAATATTCAAATGTAGAATTGCTATTATTTCCACCTTTTGCACACCATATCATTTTGACATTTTTATCTGCAAACATTTCATTTATATCTTCTGCTTTTTCTTTTGCTGTACTACAATAACCATTTGTGTTCGAAAATAAATTCTTTGAATATTTTACTTTAAAACCACTTTTTTCTACAATCTCTTTGGCTCTATTTAGTTCTTCTATATTATCTCCAATTATTGGATTGGAAGGTGCTACAACTCCTATTGTATCTCCAATATTTAATTTTGATGGTAAAATTTTTGTAAATTTCATCTTCTCTCCTTCTTAGAAATATATATTTTTAATTATACTTTTTCAACATCTTTGAACTCATCATATTTTCTTTCATCTTTTGAATATTCTTCTGGTTTTAATCCCAACCTTGTTTTCATATATTTGTTTATTCCAATAAATATTATTGTAAAAATAGTACCTACTATTATAAGAGCATTTGCCGATGATGCAATTCCTAATATAAATGAAGCTAAAAATCCAAATACAACTCTAAATGCATTTCTAATTAAATTATATACAGCCATTATTTTAGTATCAATTTCTTTATTTGCAAAATTCATTAAATATCTATCTATTATTGTATAATACATTCCACACACAAATCCTAATATCATATATGAACTTAATATTATCAAAATTCCAATTATATTTTCTTTTAGCTTTAATACTCCACAAATTCCTGCAATTATTGCACTTATTGACAATCCTAATGATAGTACAGTAAGAGATTTATTTTTAAAGATATTATTAAATTTATTTTCTCTTTTTGATGCTATTGCACTTATTAGACTATTCATAGCTCCAGCACAACCAATAATTATAGAAGATAATTTTATATTTTCCAAAAGATTAACCTCATAATTATCTAATATTGTTAAAAGCGTACTTATAAATGCAGCAGATAATATTAAAGCCTTTAATCTTTCTGATTTTAAAACGAATTTAAATCCGGATTTTATATCTTTGATTTCTTCCATATCTATTGTTTCTTTTAGATTTACTTTTGCTTTTTTATTTGGTTCTATAAATTGTGTCGATATCAAAGTTGATATTATTAATATTGATAATGCACATATCATTGGAACATATCCATTTATTGTAAATAAATATCCTGCAACAATTTGTGAAATCATATTTAGTACATAATAACCAGTAGCCCCTTTTGAATTCAGCTTTGAAAATATTTGATTTTTATATCTTGAAGGTGGTATTGATTCTTTTAATAATGCAACTTGCACTGTATCCTTAATACCAAATCCAATTGCTGATAAAAAATTTGCTAAAATTAAATCATATATGTTTCTACTAAAAATAACTATAGTAATATATACTACTAATGAAAAATTTCCTAATACTAAACTCTTTTTCTTTCCTAAAAATGCTATTACTATATTTATTGGTATTTGTAAAATCATAACAAATAATGCGTAAAAGCTATCTGTTAATACCACCTCTGATGCACTAATATTTTTTACTTGAGTCAAAAACAAAAAGTTTATTGTATAATAAAATAGTAAATCCCAAGATAACATTTTATATATTGGAAAAAGCTTCATATTTCTTTTTCGCATTTTTTGTTTTTCTTCTTTTGTTTCCATATCTATTACTCCTATCTTATAAAAGGGAAATTAATGCAGTATTTAATCCATAACCTTGCTTTTCAGCTCTAAAAGAATGAATTAAATCTTTATTACATATACTACAAATTCCACTATCTATAATATTTTCTTCCTTTAATCCTACATTACTTAATATAATTTTGTTTATTAAAACTGTATCAATATTCCATTTTTCTTTATCTTTTTGTTTTTCCATTATATCAGTATTTTGGCTTATATTCAAATCTCTAAATTCTTCTTCAAACAAATCTTTTACGTCTTTGTCAACTTCAAAATGACATTTTCTAATACTTGGACAAATACAACAAATAATATCTTCTGGTTTACATTCAAATTCTTTTACCATTTTTTTAACTGTTTTTATTGAAATTCTTTGCAAAGTTCCTTTCCAACCAGAGTGAATATTGGCAATTGTTTTTGTTACTGGGTCAAAGAATAAAATTAATATACAGTCTGCATTTGTAGTTGATAATACTAAGTTTTCTTTTTGTGTTATAATTCCATCTGTTCTACTGTATTCATCTAAATTTATATCTGGAAAATTTTGATTTATTTTCTTAGTTGCAATTGCAATATTATCTGTATGTTCTTGATTTGTTTTTACTATATTTTTATAATCTACATTTATAGCACTACATAGCTTTTTATAATCTTGCATTGCTTTGCTAAAGTCTTGTTTAGGTAATTTTTCTTTATTTGCCCTTGCTGTTCTAAAATTCACATCTGTTCCTATTGAATATGCATGTGATATTATATCACTATATTCTAATAATTTTTTAAATTGTAAATATTGTACTCCTTCTTTTTTTATATGTACAACATCTTCATTTGATAAATCTTTCAAATTTTTACTCCTTTTCGAAAAACTTTTACTTTGCTAATAATTTTATTTTTTCATCATTGTTATTATATCATCTTTTGTTTTTTTGTCTATATAATTATAATTATTTCCACATATTCTAGTATCAAATCCACATATTGCTTTATATGAACAATAATCACATGGTGTTTTACCACTTTTATTATATGGTTTCAAGTCAATTTTTCCATTTAATATTTCTTTTGATATTTGTTTTATTGTCTTATATATATAATCTTGTAAAACTTTAAATTCTTCTTTATTTACACCACTAGTCCAATTTTCATTAACACTATCTTGGGTAGTTATTGCTGCTGGTATTAATTTTGAACTTCCTGATTTTAGTGTATTATCATGCATTCTTATTATTTTTACATCAGCTAATATTAATCCCTTCATTTTGAAGTTTTTTCTAATTTTTTCTTCTATTTCTTCCTCTGTTATTTTTTTATCAGCACTTGCTATTTGTTCCAATAGGCTAAAATACAAAACTCCTGCTGGCATTAAATCTTCTTCTTTGCATACTGCATCCATATAAGTTAATAATTGTAATTGTAAACCTGCATATACTTCATTTAAATCAATGTTTTTTGCTGATGATTTATAATCTATTATTCTTAAATATCTTCCATCATAAGATGTAGCTGTATCTATTCTGTCTATTTTCCCTGTTATTTCAACTCTTTTTCCACTTTCAAGTATTTGTAATTGAATTGGTTTATATTTTCCATTTTTACCAAACTCTATTTCTGTTCCTTCAATGTTAAAATCACTATATACTAATCCCTCTATTATATATTTAAGTGCTTTTGATACAATTCTTTTTAGTCTTCTTATTAATACTTTATATTTTGCTGTTGCAACAAAAGTATATTTTCTACCATTATCTAATTTTTCTTCTATTACCTTATCTACTAAAACTTCTATTTTGCTAGTTTCTTCTAATAATTCAGATAATTCTATTTTTTCTTCCTGTACTTTTTTAAAAAATTCATCTATTGTTTCATGCATAAATGAACCTGTATCAAAATTTTGAACTTTTAATTCTTCCTTTTCTTTCAATCTTAGTCCATATTGTAAATAATATGAAAATGGGCATTGTGCATATTTTTCAAGTCTTGATACACTAGTTTTTAAAGTGTTTCCATATAATTTTTCTATTATATTTTTATCAATATTTTTTGGTAAATTTGTATAATCCATACCTTCTAAATTTTGTTGTAATTTCTCATAATATTCATTTTGATTTTTATAGTAATTATAAATTGTATACCATATGTCTTCTATTTTTTTGCCATTTCTTAAATTTGATATATTCTCCAATAATTCTTCATAAGTTATTGGTGTATTAATTATTTCATATTTTTTAGTAATAATATCACTTTCTTCTTTTAAGTTTGGAAATATATTTTTAATTTTATGTATCATCATTGATGGTCTTAGTGATTTTCCTTCAGTTTCTGAAGATGAATATGATAAATATAATTTTTTCTCAGCTGTTGTAAATGTTTTATATATATTAAAATTTTCCTCATATAAATTGTCTAGAGTTCCTCCTGCAAGTTCTATTCCATCATTTTTTAATTGTTCTCTATCTTTATCTCCAAAGAAACCTTCAGCCTTATTTATACTTGGAAAGTTTCCATCATTTAATCCTATTATAAATATAACATCTACTTTATGGCTTCTAGACCTTTCTACATCTCCAATAATCACTTGGTCTTGTGTTCCCGGAATTTTTCCAAGTTCACTATTTTTTAAGCCTGTTCTTAATATTTGAACATATTTGTCCATTGATATTTTTTCTTTTCCAAATATTAATACCATTTCATCTAAAATATCTAATATTATTTTGTAACTTGCAATATATTCATTTGCCAAGTCTAACATTCCCTTATCTTCTAGTTCATTTATTTTTATATTTATTTTGTTTTCTATTTCTTGTTCTTGCATAAATTCATAAATTGCTTTTGTTGTTTGTTCTACTGTTCCACATTTTTTTCTTAATTCTACTAGTGGGTCTATTACTTTTTTTCTTAGTTGATTTAGATATTCTAGTTCTTCTTTGTTATCATCCTTTATACCAAATGTAAAATCTTTCTTCCATTTATTTTGTTTTATTCCCCATTTAGTACAATAATTTTCTAATTTAAAAATATCATCATTTTCTATATCAGAAAATCCAATTTTTAAATAATTAAAAACTGCTTCTCTTGAAAAATTCTTACTAAAAATTTCAAAAATAGACAACAAATATTGAACAATTATATTTTGATTCAAATCTCTTTTTTCATCAATAAAAACTGGTATATTATATTCAGCAAATATTGCTCTTACTAAATTAGAATATATATCTAAATTTTGAGTAATTATTGATATATCTTTATATCTAAAATGTTCATCTCTTACTAATTTTGTTATTTCTTTTGCTACATTTTCAATTTCTGAATATTGGTTTTTAGCCAAAAATAATTTAATATTTTGAACTTCTCCATTAAATTTTTTTATTCTATTTGAAAAAATATTTTTTTCTAAATATTGTAATTCTTGTGTTTTAAATCTTGGTTGTTTTTCTAAATATATTGTTTCTTCTAGTTTTAAATCATTCTCTTTTATTAATTTCATTATTTTAGAAACAGTTATTTTGTTAGTATAAAATATATCTGTATCTGCATTAATACTTGGTTCCAAGCTATCTGTACATACTGTTAAAGTTACTTGCTTTGCTAGTTTTATAAATTGTTTTAAGACCTCATACTCTTGATAAGTAAAACCAGAGAATTCATCAATATAAATAATACTGTCTTGTAAAAAATCAGTATTTCCAATATTTTGTGCAAGCATATTTAATAAATCATTTTCTTCTATATAATTGTTTTGCAATATCTTATCAAAATTTTGATATATAATTAACATATCTTTTAATTTATTTTTTAAATATTCATCTTGACAATTTTCTATTTCATTTTTTAAATCTTCTACTGATATTCCATGTTTTTTTAATTCAGTTATTGCAGTCATACATATATCAATATTTTCATCAGATTTACTTAAAAATTTCAACTCTCCCTTATTATCATTTAATATTGAATAAATAAGCATTGCTTTTCCACATTTTGTTAAAGAATTGTTGATATTTCCGCCTATTTCTTGCAATACTCTATGTGCCATTCTACTTAATGTTATTACTTCTGCATTTATTACAGCTTTTGTATCTATTACATCCATTAATTTTTTTTCTGCTGTAAAAGAGAATTGCTCTGGTGTTATAATATATATCTTTTTTTCTTCTTTTATAAGCTTGGCAATCTCTTTAAAACAATATTCACTTTTTCCACTACCTGATTTTCCATATATTATTCGTAATCCCATAACTTTCTCCTTTTTATTTTTCTAGGCCATTCTTCTCCAATAAAATAAATATTGTTGTGCAAGACCTGCTAAATTTCCAAATTTTTCATTTGCTATTTTTTCTATTTTTACTTTACTTACTTTTGTTTCATCTTCCTCTTTTATGTATAAATCATTCATAACTCTTCTAACCCATACATCTATTGGAAATACTTCAAATCTTTTTAAATCTGAAAATAATAATATACAATCAGCCACTTTAGGTCCAACTCCTGAAAGAGTTAACAATTGTTCTCTAACTTCTTTTGTATCTGGGTTTTCTCTTAATTTTTGTAAATCCAATTTATTTTCTAATATCATTTTTGTTGTCTCATATAAACGAATATCTCTAAATCCTAAACCTAATTTTCTATAGTCTTCTACTGAAACATCTTTTAATTCTTCTGGTGTTGGAAATGTATAATATTTTTTACCATTCCAATCAATTTCTTTTCCGTATTTTGCTGATAATCTTTCTATTATTCCTTTTATTCTTGGAATATTATTATTAGCTGAAATTATAAATGAAATAATAGTTTCCCATAAATCTTGATTTAATATTCTAATTCCTTTTCCATATTCAACGCTTGTTTTCATATATGTATCAATTTCTGATAATTGTTTTTTTATTTTTGAATAATCTCTTGTTAAATCAAAATAATCTTCAACTATATCTTTAATTTCTTTGTCACAAATTCCTTTAAATATAATTTCATTTCCAAGCTTTTTTACATTTATAACTCCATTTTTTATAACCCCTGTATAGCTTGAGTCTTCTTCCTTATTCCATCTAAAACATTGTCCACATTCAAATATATCTTCAAGTTCAAAAGAATCTTGATTTTTTATTACATAAATTTTTTCTCTCATATTTTTATCTCCATTGTCATATTCTATAATATTATAGCATATATATAATATTATTTTCAATTCGTTTGATTTTTTTCTTTGTTTATGTTATTATATAAAATATTTATTAAGGAAGTGTTTACATGCAAGATCGTACAAAATTAATATATAATTTAAATACTGCTATTAATAAAGTGAAAAATTTTAGTACACCAAATTTTAATAATGTATTTTCTAGACAATATAGTGAAGATATTCTTTTTAATATATTAGATTCTAAAGATATTAATTATGCTTTTATTTTTGGAGATTTTAATAAATTAAGAACTATCAATGAACTTTACGGCCATGAATATGGAACTAAAATTATGCAAATAGCTTTAAACTTAATAAAAAAAGATTTACCTCAAAACTCTATAATGTTTAGAATTGGTGGAGATGAATTTGGTTTTATTATTTTTGATAAAACAGAAAAAGATTGTAAACAATATATTGAAAAAATTAACAATACTTTAAAAGATAATGCTTCTTCTATATCAGGTATATCTATAGAGTTAGTTGCAACTGATTCATCAAAAGGTGATATAAATACACAAATAAATTTAGCAGATGAGAAAATTAATAAAATTAAATCTTCTAGAAAGAAACTCGATACTCCAATTCAAGTTTCATCAAAAAGTTTTATTCCATTAGGAATGCCTTCAAATATTTCTGATGAAGAGAAAAAATCTTGGACAAATATTAATAACCATATTAATACATTAACATACAACTTTTTACAAGATTTAAGACCATCTAAAGAATTTGTATTTGAAAAAGAACAAATCAAAGATGCCTCTCATTTTATAATTGATAGCATTTGCGCTTTAGTTAACGAAAAAATTTCAGACAAAGAAATTTTAAAGTCAGACTACAATATTCCTGAAAATTATAATATAAACTATAGTTTAAATTTAAAATATAACATATCTCCTGATACTGCTCAATTAATACATAGACTGATTACTGAACCCAATAGTGTTCATCTAGATATTCTTTCAGATGATGCTATAAAAAAATTAACAAATAAAATTAATTCTTTAACTGAAGATTTAATAATAGACCATAAATCTGGATTTTTTAATAAATCTTACTTGAAATCATTTCTAATTCCAGAATTAAGAAAATCTGATACTGATTTATACGCATCATTTATTACCACAAGTGAGATAAAATTATCAAACTCAGCTTATGGTTATGATTTTACAGATTATAGAATTGATAAAACTAATAAACTATTTAAAAATTTCATCTCAAGGAATTTAAAATATAATAACAATTCTTTTGATGCAAACCCAAATACTACTCATGTAGTAAGTTATGGTGCCGGAAATTTTGTACTTATATATCCAAAAGATTTAAAAGATGAAATAGAAAAAAACGTAAGTGAAACAATATCTCAAATAAATTCAATTTCAGATATACATGATCCTTACAGTTCATTAAAAATGTCCTATGCTCCAGTTAGTGAAAAAGATAATAATAAAATTAACAAAAATTCTGATACTGATTTTGTTTATTCTATAAAAAGCATAAACGACATGGCTGATTTTAATAAAGACTCATTAAAAAAGGAACTTTTCAATAGTAATGATGTTTTATTAGCATTTAAAAAATTAGTTGCTCCATTGCTTGACTCTTATTTAGAATTACCAGATGCAAAAACAGATATAACTAAAAAAAGAATTCTTATAGAAAACTTTCATAAAGCTTTATTAAATTATGAAGTTCTACACAATACCACAAGACATAGCAAAAAAACTCACGGAGACATATCAAATACTAACTCATTAGAATACTTTGAAAAATAATTTTTGTGATTATTTTTCAAAGTCTTATTTTTTAAATCCAAGCCCTACTACTTCTCTAGCATTAGCTATTATTATAAAACTATTTGAATCAATCTCTCTTGCAACTTGTTTTACTCTTGCTACATCTCCTCTTGATGCAGCACACATTAATACTAATTTTTCTTTATTTGTATACATTCCCTTGCCATATAATCCTGTTGTTCCTTTGCTTATTTTTTCTCCAATTTCTTTTGCTATTTCTTCATTTTTATCTGATATTATAACCAACAATTTTGTAAAATATATCCCCTCGAAAACTATGTCTATTATTTTTCCCATCAAATATATTGCTATTGCTGAATATAAACCAATTTCTAATTCTTTAAAGAATATTACATTTAAAGCAACTATAACTGTATCTATTATAATAATAACATTACTCATTCTAATATTATAATTGTAACTTTTAAGTATATTACTTACTAAATCCGAACCTCCTGTTGATGAATTTGATTTTAATATTATAGCAGTTCCGCAATCCTATTATAATTCCACCATATATACAAGCTAAAAATCTATCAAAAGTTAATGGTTCTAATTTATCTAATATATCTATAAACACTGAAAAACTTATTGTTCCAACCATAGATTTTATAAAAAAACTTTTTCCTAGTTTGTAACCAGCAAATAAAAAAAGCGGTATATTTAATGCTAATATTGTAGTTCCCATTGGAATCTTTAATAAATAATATAAAATTGTAGCAATACCTGCAAATCCACCTGAAGATAGCTGATTTGGTAATAGAAATAATGATGTTGCTGTAGCCATTAAAAAAGCTCCTACTAATGTTCCTAATATATCAATTAAAAATTCTTTTATATTTTCTTTTTTATCAGTCATAAAAAATCACCTTTGTTACTATTATTTGTAACTAAAGGTGATTTTATACTTTATTTGTTTTCATCTAAAAAATCATTATATTGTTTTGTTATTTCAATTTTTGATTTCCCTTGTTTTATACTTGCATCTTGTTTAACTTTTAAATCCACTTCATAAAAATCTTTTAATTTCTTAATATTTTCTCTTTTATGTCCAATTACATTATTTGCATCTATTGGATTTACGGTAACCTCAACTTCTTTAACTTTTACATTTAATTTTTTTATTTTTTCTACTATTGCATCATACCACATACTTGATTCTACAAGTTGTCTAAAAGCTGGATGAAATGGTCCTGCTACTACCTCACTTTGGTTTGAACCTGGTTCAGAAATTTCTTCTGTATTTTGTAATCCAACTCTTATTACTTCAATTTTCTTATCTGCAAACATTCTAACTAATTGTTTACAAACTTCAACTGCTTGTACTAATGGTAATGGTTCATATTTTCCATTTTTATATTCTTCTTCTAATTTAGTTCCTTTTATTACTAAAACAGGATATATTCTTACCATTTTAGGTTTTAATTTTATCAAAGCTTTTGCTGTATTTATTTCATCAATTCTTGTACTATCTGGTAATCCTACCATCATTTGATGTCCTAAATTAAATCCATACCATCTTATTAGTTTTGATGCTTTTTTTACATCTTCAAATGTATGTCCTCTTTCTGCTCTATTTAAAATATAATTATTAGCAGATTGTACACCTACTTCGATAGTTTTTACTTTATATTTTTTTAATCTTTTTAATATTTCTTTGTTAATATAATCTGGTCTTGTAGAAATTCTAATACTACTTACTTGTCCTTTTTTTATATATTCATTTGCTAATTCAAGTAATTCATTTTGTATTTTTTCATCTATTCCTGTAAAACTTCCTCCAAAAAAGGCTATTTCTTTTTCCCCTTCTTTGTCTTTTATATTTTCTAAGAAATAATCAATTGTTTTTCTAGCATCTTCTTTTGTAATATTTTTCTTTTGACCACTAATTGATTTTTGATTACAAAAAACACAATCATTAGGGCATCCTAAATGTGGTACAAATACTGGAATTACATATTCTTTTTTCATCGCATTTTTCCTTTCAATTTTTATTACTCTCCCAATGCTTTTTTTGCTGCTTCCATCTCTGCTGATTTTTTACTACTTCCAATTCCGGTTGCTAAAACTTTTCCATTAAAACATACTTCTGCTTCAAATTTTTTATCATGGTCTGGTCCAGTTTCTTTTATAATTTTATATTCTATTTTTACATCACCATTTTTTTGTAGTTCTTCTTGTAAAACTGTTTTGTAATCTTTTTGTCCTACATTTTTTGTTGCAATTTCTATTTCATCTTTTAAGTTATCTATTATAAATCTTTTAGCAGGTTCTAGTCCTCCATCCATATATATAGCAGCTATAACTGCCTCTACACTATCTGCTAAAATTGCAGGTCTTTTATTTCCACCTGTTACAACTTCTGATTTACCTAAATATAAAAAATCTCCAAAGTCATTAGCTAACGCAACTTTGTGTAAGCTTTTTTCACATACTACTGTTGCTCTAACTTTTGTCAATTCTCCTTCTTTTAAGTTTGTATATTTATTATACATATACTCACTTGAAACAAATTCCAAAATGCTATCTCCTAAAAATTCTAGTTTCTCATTACTAGCAACGTTATGCTCATATGCATATGATGTGTGTGTTAATGCATTTTTTAGTAGGCTTTTATCTTTAAATTTGTATTTTATATTATTTTCTAATATTTCTAAGTTCATAATTGCCACCTTTCCCCTATATTATATAACATTTTAGCAATTTTTCAAGTGTGATTTACAAAAAAACAGAAGTTTATACTAAAACTTCTGCTTTTTTTCTTTTCATTTCAACTTGTGGTGGAATTAATGGGCTATAAGCCTCTCCATCAAATACATCTACTTCAACTGTTCTAGTTAAAATATCTGTATAACTATAAGTTACATTTCTATTATTTTCTTCATATCTAACTACAAAAATATTTGGATATGCCTTTTCTATTGTTGCTTCTTTTTCAAAAGTTCTACTTCTTCCTAAAGAACCTTTTACTATTATCTTTTGACCCACTTTCTCTAAGATGTCAGTTTTAAGATTTGATATATCTGTCCTACAAATCATACTATCACCTACTCCTTTAAGATGAGTTGATTATAGCATTTTAGGCACTTTTTGTCAAAAAACGTTTGTTTTTACATTTATCTGTTTTTATTTGATTTATAGCATGTTATAGAAATATTTTTTCACTGTTTTACATTTATGTTTCATTTGTATTACAATTATATTACAATATATTTCATTCTGCCATTAGAGCCTACTCCTCCAACACCTTTTTTGCCATCTCTAAGTTCTTTTACTATATCTTCTATATTTATATATTTGTATTCTGAAGTAGTTGCAACCTTTTCTGCAACTATTAGTGGGTCTAAAAAATCTATTAAAATTCTTGCTGGTGATGAAGCAAAATTTGCTCCTGCTG